>OJLY01000257.1_pt1 | contig 39405 bp, 37 predicted proteins | sample 1597031 | NCBI WGS metagenome assembly OJLY01 (sample SAMEA3904673, study PRJEB24821) | metagenome | biome: Builtin; feature: hospital; material: surface | place: USA | collected 2013-06-03
CAGTCCCAATGTGGCCGTACACTCTCTCAAGCCGGCTACTGATCGTTGCCTTGGTGAGCCATTATCTCACCAACTAGCTAATCAGACGCAAGTCCATCTTAGAGCGATAAATCTTTGACCAGGCTACCATGCGATAGCTTGGTATCATTGGGTATTATTCTCCGTTTCCAGAGGCTATCCCCATCTCTAAGGCAGGTTACTCACGCGTTACTCACCCGTCCGCCACTAATCCACTCAAAATCACTCCGAAGAGATCAATTAAGTTTCATCGTTCGACTTGCATGTGTTATGCACGCCGCCAGCGTTAATCCTGAGCCAGGATCAAACTCTCATAAAAAATTTGTATGAAAGCCTTAGATCAAGACTCTTATTCATTTACATCTGACTTAATCAAATGCGTGATTTATATTCTTGTATATCAAGAATCATTACTGTAAAGAAATTTAACTAGGTTATAGTTGTTATTCTTTAAAGTTTTTGTTTTGCTATTTTAAATAGCTACAAAAACCATTGATATTTAATTTGTATGAAATGCCTTAGCATTTCTGGTTCATGTCTCAGCATTTATCGTGCTGACTATTATATAGTACCACAGGTTTTTTATCTTGTCAAGACTTTTTTTCATTTTTTTATGATTTTTTTATCTTGGCGATTAGTTCCTGTCGCACCGACATTTAATACTATAACATCTATTTTTCTCTTTGTCAAATTTTTTTTGTATTTTTTTATATTTTCTTTGCAAATTGACTTTATAGCTTGCTTATGGTAACATATTTTATGTAAATTAATAAGTTTATATTGCTTATATAAAGAAGAGTAGCTTATATAGGATGATTAAAGAGAGCTTAGTTGTGGTGAAATAAGTAGATTCCTTTTAAGTGAAGATGGTCTTTTTTGTTAGTTGGTGAATTTTTAGCCAGCTAGGGGTATGCCCCTTACAGCAGATGGTATTGTTTGATACCTACTAAGTCTGTTATCGTGAGATAATAGTAAAATAAGGTGGTAACACGAGTCTTCGTCCTTTGGTCGAAGGCTCTTTTTTTATTATAGGAGGATTTATGCCAGTTATTTTATCTGAAGATTTTATTAAAGAAGAGGTTTTGCAAGAAGAAAATATTTTTGCTATCAATCCAATGAGGGCTAGTAGCCAGGATATAAGACCTCTTAAGATTGCTATTGTCAATCTTATGCCTAATAAAGAAGAAACCGAGATTGATTTGCTTAAGCTTATTTCCGCTCATGCCCTTCAAATTGAGGTTGATTTTATTAGGACTACTACATATGAAAATAAACACGCAGACCTCAATAGGCTCAATAAGCTTTACAAGTCTTATGATGATATTAAAGATACCAAGTATGATGGCATGATTATTACAGGTGCCCCTATTGAAAATATTGACTATAAGGATATTAAATATTGGGATGAGCTAACTAAAATTTTTGATTATGCCAGAGAAAATGTCTATTCTACTATATTTATCTGCTGGGCTTCTCTTGCTGCCCTTAATTACTTTTATGATGTCGATAGCTTTTCTTTTAATGAAAAACTATGTGGAGTTTATCCTTTTACTAAAAACAGCAATTCAAGGCTTCTTGATGGCTTTGATGATTTATACAATGTTCCTCATTCTCGATATAAAGGAGTTGACCCTAAAGATTTGGACGACATTGATGATTTAGAGGTCCTTGCTTCTTCTGCAGAAGTTGGGCTCTGTCTTGCTGCCAGTTCTGATAATAGGTTTGTTTTTTCACTTGGCCACCTTGAATATAATAAAGATACACTTGATAATGAATACCTAAGGGATCTGGAAAGAGGTCTTAATCCTAATAGACCGGTCAATTATTATTTCGAAGGTACTAATAAGATTAATATGAGTTGGAAATCAGCAGCTTCCTTATTTTTCTCAAATTGGATTAACTATGCTGTTTATCAAAATACACCTTATAGACTTGAGAGTATTGAAGAAAAATCTGTTTCGAAATTTGGTGGCTCTTCCCTATCTGATGCCGGTCAGTTTGAAAGAGTTAAGGATATTATCAATAGAAAGGATGATAGAAATGTCATCGTTGTGTCTGCGCCAGGAAAGCGAGACCCTTATGATATTAAGGTTACTGATCTTTTGATAAAAATTTCTGATTCTAATGAACAAATTAGGGCTCTTGAGGAAAAGATTAAAGAACTCAATAAGGAAATATATGAAAAAAGAGAACAAAAGTACAAAATTAATGATAAGATTAAGGATCGTTTCTATGAAATAATTGATGATTTGAATTTAGACGATTTCCTTAAAAATGAAATTGACCAAAGCCTTGCAGAAGTTGACTTTTCTTTAAATCGTGATTTCAACCTATCAAGGGGTGAATACTTAAATGCCAAAATCCTTGCAAATTTTTTAGGCTTTGACTTTTTCGATGCGAAGGATTTAATTTTCTTTGATGATGAGGATATTGATATCAAAAGGACCTTTACGACTATAAGGGCCAGTATTAAAGATGGAATGAAGGTCGTTGTTCCTGGTTTTTATGGAAGTAAGGATGGTCAGATTAAAACTTTTAAGAGGGGTGGATCAGATTATACCGGGTCAATTCTTGCCGCTGCCCTTGATTCTTCTGTTTATGAAAACTGGACTGACGTATCTGGTATAATGACAGCTGACCCTAAAAGGGATAAAAATGCTCAAAAAATCGAAAAACTAGATTATAAGGGCTTGCAAAAAATTATTAAGTCCGGTGCTGGAGTCTATCAAGAAGACGCCATTAGGCCTGTTATGAACAAAAATATTACTATTAAAATCCTAAATACCAATAATCCTGACGACTCAGGCACTACTATTAAAGATTAAAAATAAGCTGGAGCTTGCAAATTTTCTCAAGCTCCAGCTTTTATTTTATAATTTATAGTGGTTTTTTAAAATAGATAGATTTTCTTTTATCTCATCCGTTAGGTCATCGTAGGTTAAAAGCTCTTCGATATCTTCCTTAGCCTTGGATAGATTTCCCAAGACAAGGTTGATTTGGATCTTATTATAGGTCATCCTTGGGTCTTGCGGATATTTTTCAAGTCCCTGATTTATGATCTTTATCGCTTCCATTTCTTCTTTATTTAAATATAGGCTTATGGCATAATCATTGTAAAGTTCCCTAAAATCTGCATTTAATTCTAGAGAATTTTCAAAGGCCATTATTGAGTTTTCATATAGGCCCATATTTTGGTAGGCCACGCCTAAATAATAATAAGCGTCGGCTCTTTTTACCTTATTTAAGAGCTTGGATAAAGTATCAACAGCCTTACTATAATCTGACTTACCAATAAAATAGAGGCTTTCCTCTATTTCTGCATTGTCGTCAACTGCTTCTATCTTATTTCTAATTTCTTCCTTGGCTAATTCATCCTCGGTTTTCCTGAGGGCGTTTTTGTAATATGACCTTGCCTTGATATATTCGCCAAGATTTGCGTAGATGTTGCCTAGCTCATAAAAACCTATGGCAAAGTCTTCGTCTTTTCCAATTGTCTCTTGCAAAATCCTTAGAGCCTCTCTTACAAAATCATCCTTATATTCGCTATCCTCTTCGTAGGCCTTTGGCCATAAGAGTTTGGCATAGAGATAGGCTGCAAAATTATTTTCTCTTTTCAATAGATAAAAACCTCTTGCTAGAAGTAGAGCCTTGTTAGGATTTGCTTCTTTTACGATCTTATCAGTGGCATAGGCTCCTAAGTCTTTTATATAATTATTTAAGGCCTTTACATAGGCATCTTTATAGACAAAATCAAAGTCAATTGCTAGATTTATAATCATTGCTTCAAAGACTAGGTCTAAATTTATATTATTGGCAAAATCCCCGCTTTTGATTCCCTCTTTCATATCTTCTATATAAATTGGGAGGGATAAGCCAGATAAATCCTCATGCTTAGCGACTTCTTTTAGTTCTATATAGGCTAAATTGTCGTGAAATTTATAAAAATATGCGTCTAACTTAGTCATCAAAACCTCTCATGAATTTCCTTTGTCTGTATGGATGTTCGTTTAAATATTTAAACAGATGGCCCCTAAATAGCATAAAGAAGCTGTGAACTAGGGAAATAATCAGGCAGGCAAAGATTTTGTTTGTGCTCATAGCTTGACCAAGACCTAAATATATTGATAATATAAATTCCAATCCTATGAATAGCAAGCTAAAGATGCCGTAGTTTAGGATATTGTTTTTAACAAAAACAATAGATTCACGAATTGCATCTATGCCATACCTATTATTTAGATAAATCTCCTCATAAAGAGCTGATGTTAGGATTTGAATTATAATCCTGACTATAATATTTACCCTCACAGGGAAATTCACTAATAAAAGGCTTGCTACAACATCTAAGATATACATCCAAAACATGGTTTCTATAAGGGGCATGAAGTAATTACCCATGGAGTTTTCTAGAGACTTTTTGCCTGTATTGCCGTATTTTACAACAGATATCAAGCTTTGTAGGATAAAGGATGTAATGATTACCCCTATGAAATAGTGGATTATACCGCCGATTGTACTTCCAACAGGCCCAAAGCCAAATTCATTATTGTCAAAAATTGTTGATATCATTACAAATATTAAGACAAAATATGATTTGCCTAGCTTTTTGATGGTCTCTCTAAAGGCGATTTTAGTGGTGTGGAAGAAGTCTTTAATTCTTTCCATCTTACATCTTCTCCACAGTCTTTATGCCTAAGATTGCTAGACCTGATTTAATTACTATTGATGTAGCGTAGGTTAGAGCTAGTCTTTCTTCTTTTAATTTTTCATCATCAACCATTATCTTAGATGAATTGTAGAACTTGTTAAAGCTACTTGCTATGTCTGTTAGGTGTCTGGTGATTAGGGATGGTTCGTATTTTTCCTTAGCTTTTATCACAACATCTTCAAATCCAGCAAGTTTTTTAGCAAGGCTAAATTCATCATCGCTGGTGATTTTTTCTATATCAAGCTTTCCTACTTCACTTAGGCCTGCCTTTCTAAGGACAGATTTGGCCCTAGCATAGGTGTATTGTACATAAGGTCCTGTTTCGCCATCAAAGTTTAAGACCTCATCCCAATCAAAGACATAGTCCTTTATCCTGTTATTATATAGCTCTTGGAATTTAACAGCTCCGATGCCTACTACCCTTGCAGTTTCTTCTACATCATCTACTGTATCTTCCCTATCCTTTATGATTTCTTTGGTCTTATCTATTGCCTTATTTAAAACATCTTCTAAGAATACCACCTGGCCCTTTCTGGTTGAAAGAGTTTGGTCTTTTAGGCTTACCATACCAAATGGGATGTGCTTGCAGTCTTTGGCAAAATCATAGCCCATTAGTTCTAAAATCTTGAATAATTGTTGGAAGTGTAGATTTTGCTGGGTAGCTACTATATACAAGTTCTCGTCAAAGTTATACTCTTTTTTCCTATTTATAGCTGTGGCTATATCACGAGTAACATAGGCAGATGAGCCATTTGACTTGATTATTATTGATGGTGGGAGGTCAAATTGAGATAGGTCTATAATTTGTGCCCCATCTGATTCTACAAGGAGATTTTTCTCCTTTAATTCCTCAATTACATCTGGGATAAATTCTGAATGGTAGGACTCACCGTTGTAATTATCAAAGTCAATGTCTAGAAGCTTATAAACCCTATCAAATTCTTTGAAGGAAATTTCCTTAAACCATGACCAAAGTCTAGTTGCTTCTTCTTCGCCTTCTTCTAGTTTTTTAAATTCCTTACGAGCTACATCCATCATCTCTTCATTTTCGCTTGCTTCTGTATTGTAGCGAACATATAGGTTTAAAAGCTCTTGAATTGGGTGGGCATTTAATTTGTCATCATCGCCCCAAAGCTTGTAGGCTGCGATCATTGTTCCAAATTGGGTACCATAGTCGCCAATATAGTTTGTAGCAATTGTATTATAGCCTAAAAATTCGTGAATATTTCTAAGAGCATCGCCTATAACAGTTGATCTGATGTGGCCAATGTGGAAGGGTTTAGCTATATTTACTGAAGAAAAATCTATAACTACAGTCTTGCCTTTACCCATGTCAGATTTACCGAAGTCCTCCTTTTTATCTAGGATTGTATTTACGACTTCGTTTTGGAATTTTTCCCTATTTAGGAAAAAATTTATATAAGGTCCTATGTTTTTTATCTCAGAAAATTCTTCTATTTCAAGCGAATCTACTAGTTCACCTGCTATTTGGGCTGGATTTTTCCTTAAGGTCTTTGCTAGTTGGAAGCACGGAAAGGAATAATCTCCCATATTTTCTTGGGGTGGAATTTCGATAAGGTTCTTGATCTCTTCAGAGCTTAAACCAATATCTCCTCCCTCTAATTTTTTTGCAATAATTTCTTTAAAATCTTTCATTTATCCTCCTAGGAAAACTTGACTATGGTTACTCCATAACCGCCTTCTTTGTCATCTCCGAACCTGTAAGAAGCAACTCTCTTGTCAGTTTTTAAAATCTCGCTCACTCCCTTGATAAGGGCACCTGTTCCCTTGCCGTGGATTATCTTAGCTTGGGATAGGCCTGCAAGCATAGCATCGTCAAGGTACTTATCTACATTTCTCATGGCCTCGTCATATCTTTGACCCCTTAGGTCAAGTGTAGCTGATATGTGCATGGCTTTTTTAACACTATACACTTTTTCGATGTTTTTCTCAGTTTGCTTATCCTTCTTGATTTTTCTAACGTTTTTGATGTTAGAGTCCATCTTTAGGATTCCCATCTGAAGCTTGATATTTCCCTTGCTATCTGGCGCCTCGATTACCTGGGCTTCTTGGCCAAGACCTTCGACTATTACCATATCACCCACCTTAAGCTCATCTGGTATATCCTTAGATTTCTTAAGTCTTAAGCCCTCTTCCTCATTTGCTATATAAGAATCCTTGTATTTATTTCTAATCTTATTTAGAGACCTGTCTATATCGGATGTGTTGGCATTTTTACTTCTTTTGGCTTCTTTTAGCATGGCCTGGCTTTCTTTATTGGCCTTATCCAAAATTTTGTTGGCCGCATCTTCAGCCTTTTTGATGATTTCTTCTTTTTGCTTATCAATCTCTTTGGACTTATTTCTAAGCTTATCTTTTATAGATTGGATTTCTCTCCTATAATTTTCTATCTGCCTATTTTTAGCCTCTATCTCTGCCTTGTCATCTTCGATTTCTTCTAGGATTTTATTTATGTTTTGAGTATCTTCCCCAATTAAAGATTTGGCCTTAGTTAGGATTTTTTCTGAAAGACCAAGGCGTTTTGAAATCTCAAAGGCATTTGATTTTCCAGGTGTTCCTATCTCTAGTTTGTAGGTTGGAGATAGGGTTTCTACATCAAATTCTACAGAAGCATTCATTACCCTATCATTTTCCATGGCATAGTATTTAAGCTCGCTATAGTGGGTTGTAGCAAAGGTCATGACCTCGTTTTCTGTTAGGCTGGAAAGGATTGAAATGGCAAGGGCAGCCCCTTCTATAGGATCTGTTCCTGAACCAATCTCATCTAATAAAACCAAGGAATTAGAAGTTACCTTATTTAAGATATCTACAATATTGGTAAGGGATGCTGAAAATGTTGATAGACTCATCTCTATTGACTGTTTATCTCCTATATCTAGAAAAATATCGTCAAAGACATTTAGCATGGACCCTTCCTCGGCAGGTATAAAGAGGCCAGTTTGAGCCATAAGGCTTATAAGGCCTACGGTTTTTAAACTTACTGTTTTTCCACCTGTGTTTGGTCCTGTTATTATAAGAGTTGTGTAGTCCCCTCCAATTGCCACATCTATTGGAACAACACGCCCTGGAAGAAGTGGATGACGAGCCTGTTTGATATTTATAATCTTCTGGTCATTTAATCTTGGTATAGAATAATCATTTTCTAGACCAAACTTGGCCTTGGCTTGAAGAAAGTCAATCCTTCCTATGAGCTTTTGATTTTCTAGGATTTCTTGATCAAATTTTTCTGTAAATCTTGATAGCCTGTCAAGGATTCTTCTGATTTCGGCATCTTCCTTAAGCTCGAGATCCTTGTATTGGTTGTTAAGCTCAACAATTGCAGAAGGCTCTATAAAAAGAGTGTTGCCTGAAGCTGACTTATCGTGGACAATGCCATTTATTACAGCTCTCTTATTAGTCTTAATCGGAACTACATACCTACCATCCCTTACAGACACCACCTTATCTTGAAGGGCATCTTCATATCGAGGAGATGTCACATAGGAATTGAGTTTATTCTTGATTTCAGATTCTTTCCTAGCCTTGGACCTTCTGATATTTAAAAGTTCTCTTGAGGCATTGTCTGCAATTTCTTCTTCATTAATAATAGACCTATCTATCTCATCCTTTAGAAATTCATTAGTTGATATCCTATCAAAGATATCTAAAAGATAGGTATCTTCGATGTTTTTTCCATAATCTTTGAGGTATTCACTAACTCTAAAAAGACTTAATACCTTAAGCAAATCAGCCGGCTCAAGGATACCATTTCGTCTTACATAGCCAATTATTTCTGTAAAATCATAAAGGCCAAAAATATCTATATTTCCATTTCTTGAAATAATCTTGGCCATGGCGGCAGTTTTTTCTAGTTCATCTTTCAAATATTCTATATCTGTGGATGGATTTAAATTTAATATTTTATCTTTTGTAATAGAAGAACGAGCCATTTTTGCAAGTCTTTCTAAAATTTTTGGGTATTCTAATACTTCTAAACTTTTTTTCTGCACTAAATAACTCCTCTTTCGTAATTTAACTTATCTGTCTTAATTTTATTCTGGTAGGCTAAGAGGTCCTCATCTGAAAAAACTGACACAAGCCTTGATAAGTTAGGATCTAATAAAGATTCATCAAAGCTAGCTAGCCTGTAAGGATAGATTTTTGTAAGGCCATCACGCCTTATAGTTAGCATCCTATCATTATTAGCAGATTTCATCTCTCCTTTACTAAACTTACAGCTTTCACAGCCTCTTAGGCCGCATTTTTTGATTGTAGAAAATGGACAATGGACCATGTTCATCAGCTCAATCCTGCCAAATACTAAGCTTTCAATGTCATAGGCTTTAGCATTTTTATTTATGATATCTAACTGATTTTCTACAGATGATTCGATTTTTTCTGCAAAGCCTGAGTAAAAATCAAAGGAATATGAATTAAGGACATTTAAATATCTGCCTATCCTTATCTTAATATCTTCTTTCTTAAATCTTTCTATAAAGTCAAAGTCCCTATAAGAATTAAAAATCACACCTCTTATAGAATTTTCCTTTATATAGGAAATAAGATCATCTATCTCATAATCCCAGTGGGAATCCAAGTCTAAATAAAGAGAAAAATCCTTATATTTTGGGTCGTATTCTTTGATATAAAGATTGTCAAAGCCTTTTATAAGATCTGGGCTTATGTCATTTGTCATTAATTCTAAATTTTTTTCAGGATTTATATTTGAAAGCTTTTTAAGAGATGGCTTTTTAATCTCACTCTCTTTTCTCTTATAGGCTCCACCAATCTTATGACTTAGGGCCCTTATAGCATCTCTTCTAAGCTTATTGATGGTCTTTTTCCTGATGAATATATTGTCGTCTATTTCAACATTTATGGTATTTGCCTTAAAGATTTCATCCTTAAACCTATCTAGATTTTCTCTTATTGAAGACTCATCTATAGCTATTTTTTGGCTAGGCTCGATAAACTCTTCTGAAAAGACCTCTACCTGGTAATCTTTATAGACTAATTTTAGACTAGCTTTTTCATTTAAGCTTGCCTTAAAATATAGGTCAAGGCCCAGATTTTTATATCTTTCAAGGCCCTTTGCCAAGTCATCCTTGATGGACTCAGCATTTAACATGAGAATATCTGATCCTACTTTGGCATCCCTATACTTATCGAGGATGAATCTTCCGCCCTTTTTTATCTCTTCTGTAATTGTTAGAGGAAGCTTCTTGCCTCTTTCTGTCTCTACTTCTAGGTTATCTCCCTTATGAAGGTCAGAGTTTGCTAGGAAGGATTTTTTATTTTGGTAAATTTCAACCCTTCCCACAGACCTGTGCTTATTATCAGCTTCTCTTAAGATATAATCAGATTTTTGTCCGAAGATAAAGCCCTTGGTATAGCCCCTATTAGAAATATCCCTTAGCTTTTCCTTATCATAAGATGCTTTCTCAATTTTTTCCTTATAGGCCATAACACTTGTGTAGACATATTCTGGTGACTTCATCCTACCTTCGATTTTTAGGCAATCTATGGATAGATTCAAAAGTTCGTCAATATTATCAAGGACATTTAAGTCTTTCATATTTAAGAAATAATCATTTGCCAAGACCTTGCCATCAGAAATTAGGTCATATTTTAACCTACATGGTCCAGCGCACCTGCCCCTGTTGGCTGATCTTTCTCCAAAATATGAGCTCATCAGACATTCCCCAGAGTAGGATACGCAAAGGGACCCATGGACAAAAACTTCCTTTTCACAAGGAAGTTTGGCTATTTTTCTAATTTCTTCTATAGGAGTCTCACGAGCTATTACAATTCTCTTAAAACCCATATCCATGAGGGCCTTGGCCCCGTGATAGTCTCTGACAGCCATCTGAGTTGAGGCGTGTAGGTCAAGTCCTGGGACTTGGTCTTTGATGATAGAATAAAAACCAATATCTTGGATCAAAAGCCCGTCTACCCCATATTCATATAATTTTTGGGCATAGTAAAGAGCCTTATCCATCTCAGAATCCTTGATAAGGGTATTCATGGTTACAAAGACCTTTTTATCAAATAAATGTATATAATCAATTATTTCTTCTATATTATCCAGGTTAAAGTTTTCGGCATAGGCTCTTGCCCCAAAGTCATCAAGGGCCAGATAGAAACTATCTGCCCCTGCTGCAAGGCCTGCATAAAGCATATCTATATTACCAACTGGTGCTAAGATTTCTGCTTTTTTCATCAAAGTTTTCCCTTCAATAGTTCATTTTCCTTTGTCAAGTCCATGACTTGTTTCTGCAAAGTCTTCATCTTATCCCTAAGCTTTTTAGAATCTGTCTCTTCCTTGCTAAGCTCTAGGATTTTCTTATCCTTATCTTGCAAAAGTGCTTTAAGTTCTGTATTTTCTGCAGCTGCCTGGTCATACTTTTCCTTATAAGATCCATATTCATTCTTAAAGTTGTCATGGTCTTCTTTTAAGGCTGGGTATTCATTTATGGCTTCCTTGTTTTCTTCGTAGAATTTTTTGAAAGATTCTTTATCTTTCATATATTCATCCGCAATGTTTAGGCAGGCTAGTACCAGCTGCCTATCAAAAGTGAGCTTATTAGACTTGACGTCCTGAATTTTTTTGTCCACATAAGCTGCTATATTTTCAATATTTTCTTTTGATTCTTTAGTAACAAGCGGATATTTTACTCCATCGATTTTAACTTCAAGTCTTATTTCGCTCACACTTATCTCCTATGCTCTTAATACTATATCTTTGTCAGCAAGATCTTTTAAGATATTTTCTTCTACATCTTTGATATCTTTTTCTTGTAGGGTTCTTTCATTTGATCTGTACCAAACCCTGTAAGATACTGATTTTTTATCATCATCCACACCCTTGCCTGTGTAGATATCAAATAGTTCGATTTTTGCAATTAGGCCCTTGCCGTAATCATTCATTGTATCTTCAATTAGCTTGCTTTCAAGGTTTTTATCTGTTACAAATGAATAGTCTCTTTCAATGGCTGGGAATTTTGCAATTGGCTTGTATTTTTTATTGACAACTCTAGAGTCTTTTATGAGGTCTAGATTTATCTCTAAAACAATAGCGCCCTTGCTTATATTATACTCATCTCTTACTTCATAAGAAATCTCACCCATGATACCTATTTTTTTGCCATCAAATAATATATCCGCGCACCTACCTTGGTGGAAGGCGTAGGTATCTTCATTAGCCACATATTCAAATCCAGTAAAGCCTGTATTTCTCATTGCTTCTGTGAAGAAATCTTTCATATCATAGAAAGAATAATCGCCATAAAGACCCATGGTTAGGGTTAGGTTTTCTTTTGGAAGTTTATCATTTGTTTTCTCAAAAGTCCTATCTAGTTCGAAAAATCTCATGTCTTTTTGGCCGTACTTGATATTTTTAGCTATTACATCAAGCATATTGGCAATTTGAGTTGTCCTCATTACAGAGAAATCTTCACCAAGTGGATTTATAAGGCTGAAATAGTCTCTAAGCTTTGAATCCTTTTCGATGCCTAGTCTGTCGTATTCTCTTGGCGAGATGAAAGAATAGGTTGTTAGTTCTGAGAATTTTTGGCCAACAAGTTTGTGTTTTAAATCATCCCTTAGAAGTCTTAAAGGAGATCTCTCGCCCTTTTTAAGAGAAGAAACTAGTGACTTAGATTCAATCTTGCCCATGCCGTAAAGTCTTACAACTTCTTCGATTAGGTCAGCTTCTATTGTTATATCATTTCTAAAGTATGGAGCTTTGCCCTCAAGAGTATCTTCGTCAATATCTTTAACTTCAAATTCCAAAAGCTCTAAGTTTCTAATTGCTTCTTCCTTAGTAAAGTTAACCCCTGTTAGCATATTAAGTCTTGATATTCTAAGCTTAACGACAGGATTACCTGTTTCTTTCTTGCCTTCATCATAAGAAGATCCTACAATTTCTCCGATTCCTAAATCTTCTATGAGTTTCATAACTCTTTTAGAAGCTATATCTGCCATTTCAATGGCAACACCTTTTTCAAATCTTGAACTTGCTTCACTTCTTAGGTTAAGTTTCTTAGAAGTATCCCTAATATTGTCTGCATCAAAGCTTGCTGCTTCTAGAATGATATTGGTGGTTTCATCTGTTATTTCAGAATCAAAACCTCCCATTATACCTGCTATGCCAATTGCTTCTTTGCCATCAGCTATGACTAACATTGAAGGGTCAAGTTTTCTTTCTGTATCGTCAAGAGTCTTGATTATTTCGCCTTCTTTTGCATCTCTAACTATAATTTTCTTATCAGCTAGCTTATCAAGGTCATAGGCATGGAGTGGTTGACCTGTTTCAAGCATGACGAAGTTTGTTATGTCTACTATATTATTTATAGGTCTAACTCCAGCAAGCATTAGGCAATTTTGTAGCCATTGAGGAGATTTTCCTATCTTTACATTTTTTACAACCCTGGCTGTATATCTTAGGCAAGAATCACTTTCTATGCTAATTCCATTTGCATAAGCTTTGACATCCTCGCCGTTGTCTTTATATTCTAAGCTTGGATAGGTGATTTTTTCACCAAAGCTTGCCGCTGTTTCTCTTGCCATACCCATGATTGATAGACAGTCAGATCTGTTTGGTGTGATTTCATATTCTATTACAGGAGTATTTGAATATAAAACTTCTGCTGCTGGTGTTCCTGGTTTAAATTCGCCAGCTAAAACAATTACACCTTCTCTTAATTCCTTAGGAATTACAGAATCATCATAGCCAAGCTCAGAGTAGGCTGTAAGCATACCTTGGGATACAATTCCAAAAAAGTCGTGATCTTCGATAAGAACTCCATTGTCCATCTTTGTGCCAGATGTGATTACTGGAAGGTAGTCACCTACTTTTGTATTTTTTGCATTGGTTATAATTGTGATTGGTTCGTTTTTCCCAACATCTAATGTCAAAACCCTAAGTCTATCAGCATCTGGGTGGTCTTTTTGTTCTAGAACATGTCCTACCACAATGCCTTCAAGGTCAGATGTGTGGATTGTAACTTCTTCTACGTGAGAACCAGTTTCAGAAAGCCTGTCTGTGACCCTCTTTAAATCTTTATCTATATCTATATATTCTTTTTGCCAAATTAAAGGTACTAACATGCTTCCTCCTAAAACTGTTCTATAAATCTCTTGTCATTATCGTAAAGTAGTCTGATGTCATCTAGGCCGTATTTAACCATAGCAATCCTATCTACTCCTAGACCAAAGGCGAAACCTGTGTATTTTTCGCTATCAATCCCACAAGCCTCTAGGACATTTGGGTGAACCATGCCGCCACCTAATAATTCCATTGACCAACCAGTATTACCACAAGCTGGACATCCCTTACCCATACAAGCTGGACAAGTTACATCTACCTCTAGTGATGGTTCTGTGAATGGGAAGTGGTGAGGTCTATATCTTAGCTTCATCTCATCGCCAAACATTTCATGAATGAAGGTCTCAAGAGTTGCCTTTAAGTTTGCCATTGAGACATTTTCATCTACAACTAGGCACTCTAATTGGTGGAACATTGGTGAGTGGGTTGCATCAACTTCATCATTTCTGAAAACTCTGCCTGCTGATACCATCTTGATTGGTAATTTTCCTTCATTCATGACCCTAATTTGCATACTAGAAGTATGAGGGCGAAGTAAAACTTCATCATCTATATAAAAGGTATCAGATGTAGATCTTGCTGGGTGGTTTTTAGGGCTGTTTAAGTCATCAAATACAAATTTGACTGTATCAACTTCTGGTCCCCCTACCACATCAAAGCCCATGTTTTGAAAGATTGTTTCAAGATCTTCCATGGTTTGGTTTATAACTGCTAGATGTCCTGACTCATATTTATCAAAATGAGCTGTTACATCTATTTTTTCTTCTTTGATTTTTTCTTTTAATAGTTCATTTTTAATCTTTTCATTAGCCTCTGCCAAAAGATTTTCTATTTCCTTGCTGGCTTGGTTAATTAATTTACCAGCTTGAGGTTTTTCCTCATTTGGTAATTTTGCTATAGATTTTTTAAGATCTGTTATTGTTCCCTTTTTACCAAGGTATTTTACCCTTAGACTTTCAAGAGTTTCTAGATTATCTGCATTTTCTACTTCGACCTTAGCATTTTCTAGAACTTGTTTTAAATTTGCTTCCATTTTTCCTCCAAATAAAAAAATCCGCCCTGCAAAGGACAGATATATACTGCGGTACCACCTTAATTGATTTTTGTAAAAAAATCCACTCTTAACTTTAACGATAAGTCTACGTCGCAACTACTATTATTTCATCTTGATGTTCATCGGTGAATACCCTAATCGTGACTTAAAAGGCTCTCAACATCCCTTTTTTGCTGTATAAGAATAATTAAAGTCTTTCCGAATCATTACATTAGTCTATTCATTATTATACTAGCAGCAATGGCTGCATTCAAAGATTCTATAGCTCCCTCCATTGGGATTTTTACAAAAGTGTCTGTTAGACTTCTTACTTCCTTCCCTAAGCCATTTGCTTCATTGCCTATGGCAAGGATTATCTTAGAATCACTTTTATATTCTCTTATATCAAGGCCTGCCATATCTGCCGCCAAGAATTTATAACAAGTCTTAAAGCTTTCTATTTCATCATAAGTAAGCTTTACTATATTTAGTCTAAAGACTGATCCCATGGATGCCCTGAGGGCTTTTTCATTGTAAATATCAACACAATCAGGACTTAGGATTATATCATTAAAGCCAAAGGCTTCTGCACTTCTTATCATGGTGCCGATATTTCCTGGGTCGTTGATAGAGTCTAAAAGTAGAACCTTTTTGCTTTTTATCTTTTTTGGCGCAGGCTTTCTTACGACAGCCCCTATGCCATCAGAAGATTTAAGCATGGTTAATTTATTAAAAAGTGCCTTATCAAATACAAGACTTTCAAAATCTGTTTCATATGATACATCACTTCTTAAAAAAATAAAATCTATATTAGCAGATGAGTTTATTGCCTCATCTACTAATTTCCTAGATTCTATTATAAATAAATTTTCTTTTTCTCGATATTTTTTATTCTTAAGCCTGTTTATAAGCTTGTAGTTTTGATTTGATACCGACTTTATTATCATTAAGCTTCTTTGTTAGCTAACTCTACTAATTTTGTAAATTCTTCTGGAGCATTTACTGCCATTTCAGCAAGCATTTTTCTGTTGATGTTGATGTTTGCTTTTTTAAGGTTACCCATAAGTTTTGAATAGCTTGTGCCATTGATTCTTGCTGCTGCGTTGATTCTTGCGATCCAAAGTTTTCTGAAGTCTCTTTTTCTGTGTTTTCTACCAATGTATGCATATGATAGAGATTTCATTACAGCTTGGTTAGCTGTCTTGAATAGAAGGCTTTTAGAACCGTAATAACCCTTTGCTTGTTTTAATACTTTTTTATGTCTTTTCTTTGCATTTACTGCTCTTTTAACTCTTGCCATCTATATCCTCCTATGCACCGATTAATCTTTTTACATTTTTAGCTTCAGAAGCTGAAACTACTGTACCTTTTCTTAGTCTTCTTTTTCTATTTGGTGATTTCTTTGCTGTTAAGTGGCCTTTGTAAGCCTTTCTTCTCATAACTTTGCCAGAGCCTGTTACTTTAAATCTTTTAGCAGCTGCTCTTTTTGTTTTCATCTTATTTGCCATTATTTTCTCCTTTTTCATTATTTGGTTCTAGAAACATAACAAGTGATCTGCCTTCCATCTTAGGCTTTTTGTCAATCTTGCCGCAACCATCTAGCATACCATTAAACTTTTCCATAAGTTCATAGCCAGGTTCTTTCCTGCCTAATTCCCTACCACGGAATCTAATAGAAACTTTTACTTTATCCCCGTTGTTTAAGAATTTTTTTGTCTGATTTGCCTTAGTTTGCAAGTCGTTATCCTCGATGTTTAAAGAGAATCTTGTCTCTTTAAGTTGAGCATTTTTTTGTTTTTTTCTATTCTCTTTATCTTTTTTCTCTTGATCATATTTAAACTTACCATAGTCCATTATCCTTGTTACAGGTGGTTTTGCGTTTGGACTCATTAGTACTAGGTCAAGTCTCTTTTCATCTGCCATATCTTGGGCATCTCTAAGAGAAACTATTCCTATTTGGTTTCCTTGATCATCGATTAGTCTTACTTGACTAGCTCTAATTTCATCATTGATTCTTAAATCTTTTATAGTTATACCTCCAATGTATTGTATAAAAAAAGCGGGCACAAAGTACCCGCATAAATTCTAATAATAAATCTATTAACCTACAAACAAAGTCGGTAGGTGAGTTTGGGTACTTCTTTCTTGTTTACGTATAAATAATACTACTTTATCATTCCTTTGTCAAATTTATTTGATTCTAATATAGAATAAGGCAAAGGCCTTTTCTCCTGAGTAGACTCTTAATACAGATCCAAAGGTATTTTTATGATAAGCTTTAGCACTCTTTATCAAATCACTTGCCTTATCTTCAATCTTTTCAAGAAGACTTTTATCTCCTCCAAAACCTAGGCCCAGGTAATATTCCTTTACTCCCTCAAGGTCTGACCTTACTTTTTTGATGACTTGGTCAATTGCCTTATCTTCCTTTACTCTTAATTTTACTAGGTCAACTTTTCCTTCACTTGCTACCTTTAGCATTGGCTTGATATTTAAAAATTTAACTGCCTTGCCAAGTGGAGCTGATATCCTTCCGCCCTTTACTAAATTTTCTAAAGTATCAACCCAAATATAGGCTGCCTTTTCATCTCTAATCTGATCTAGTCTAGTACAAATTTCTTCAAATGATAGGCCTTCATTTATAAGGTCATCTGCATAATTTACTAACAGTGACTCCATTAGGGAAGCGCTCCTAGAATCTAAAAGATACATATCATCATCTAGGACGTGATTAAAGACATTATGTGTGGTAGAAAGCTTAGATGATACTGAAATTATTATTATCTTTTTATAACCTTTTGCTCTTATTCCTTCTATAATATGGGCACAATCACCTGGTGATGGAGCACTTGATTTAGCGAGATTATCTGGATTATTTTTATTAAACTCGACTACCTCATCGCTTGTTATTTCTATCCCATCTTTTAGATAAGAACCATCTATATTCACATAAAGAGGCAAGATGAAAATATGGTCTTTATTTTTATATTTATCTATTAAGTCAGATGTTGAATCTGTTAGTATTGCAATTTTTTCCACTTTTGTCCCCATTTAATCATTTATATTTTTCATCTCAGCTTTGATTAGGTCAAGTGAATTATAGATATTTTCCATATCTTCTTTACTTAACTTTTCTTCAAGTCTATCCATAACTTCGCTTATGCTTGAGAAGGCTATCTTCTTGTATGTTTTAAACCTATCAGTTAGCCTTAGGATAAATTCCCTTCCATCTTCTTTAGATTGTACTTTTTCTACATACCCCTTTGATACGAGAGTATTTATTTTGTAAGAGATATTTGGTTGGGAAATTCCTAAAATTTTTACTAGCTCATTTACAGTTGGTTTTTCGAGCGAATCGATTATATTAACAACCATCGACTCTGTATAGGTAAGGGTGGCTTCTCTTTTTTCAAAACCAGAATAGATTTTGGTATAAAAATTAATATTTGCCATTGTTATTATGTCTTCAAGAACAGTTTTTTTCATCTAGACCCTCTTTTGTATTTTTTATAATTTAGAATATATCTTTAATAACTATTATCTTATAAAATTCGAAAAAAGGCAAATATTCTATCCCTTATCTCAGCCTATTATCGCTAATACATAGCTATTTCAATCTTTATCTAGTTTTGATAACTAGATAAAATTTAAAATAAATCGTCCTCTCTTAGAAAAAATCATAAGCAAGTATCAAACAAGCGTACGATAAAACTCTAATTGAGGACGATTTTTTATTTTTTCTAATCAAGTATGAAAAATCCAAAACCAAATAAGCCTGGACCTGTATTTGCACCGAGGGTTGGAGAAATTTGTTCTTCTATATATAGACTTGCCCTGTCTATATAATCTTTGAGCAAATCTCTAAGCCTTACTAGGCCTTCTTCATAGCCTCCATGACAAATAAACATGTAATAGTCTTTGGCATTTGCAAGGTACTGATCAGCAATTTTTTCTAATTGCCTAAAGACCTTTTTCTCTCCTCTGACAATTTTTACTATTTCAAAACCACCTTCTGGTTGGCTTGTTTTAACTATTGGCTTTACTGATAAGGCATCACCAATCTTTGCAAATGATTTTGGAACCCTACCGCCAGCGACTATATATTTAAAGGAATCTATGGTAAAAAATACCTTAGAATCGTAAATTTTTGCTGATAATATATCTTTTATTTCCGCAAAAGCTTTGCCATCTTCTATTAACTTTTTGGCATAAATGGCAAATAGACCTTCTGCTAAGGTTAAGTTACCAGTGTTTAAGGCAAAGATATCAAGCCCTTCAATTTCTGCAAGATTTAAGGCATTGAATGTGCCTGAATACTTACTTCCTATGCTTATAGCTATAAGCTTATCATAGCCATCATCCCTAATTTTCTCCAAAAGAGTATGGATATCTCCTGGCGATGGCATGGATGTTTTGGGTAGTGTTTCCTTTGATCTTACCCAATCATAAAATTCATCTGGACTTATATCTAGCCTATCCCTTAAAAATTTACCATCTAAATTTACATATAAGGGTAATAGGTAAAACCCCTCTTTTTCTATTAATTCTAAAGGCAAATCTCCAGCTGAGTCTACCAATATTGCAATTCTTTCCATTATTTCTCCTCGCTCTCATCTATGCTTATTTTTGTATATAGTTTTGTAAATAAGGAGGCTGCAAGGTAATACCAAACCTTGTCACGGTGTTCTTTGAAATTCACCTTAATATTTAAGTTCTTATTTGTATTTAGAAAATCCTTTTTAGCGCAGGTAAATATACCTACAAAGTCTTGGTAAGACTCTTTAAAGGCGAAATTTTCGATTTCTATCTCAATTCCCTTTACTATATCCTCAATACTAATTACCTGCTTAAAAATTGTTATAACTATGAGCTGTGCAATAGTCGATCTCATGTATTTTTTATTGACAGGTTTTTCTATGTAATCTAATTTAACATAGTTATCTATCATAGATGATGTAATTACATTTCTATCTACCACACACAAAGGACTTAGGGCCTCTTTTAGATAGTCAAGAAGCTCTCCTTTATATAGGCCATAACTTGGAATTTCACCCCAATTAGGCAATTCTATACTTGCTAATCTTCTTATTTTTTCCATCTTTTTTCCTTATTATACTTCACCTAGCTTTAGAACTAAATAAGCATTCAGTCAACTTCTATTTCAATTTCTTCGTTTAGCTTACTTATCTTTCTTATATCTAGATTTTTATTATTATATTTTTCTTTAAATTCTTTACTTATTGGTTCTCTTCCACCAATCTTAGTAGGGAAAAATATCTGACTTTCAGAAACCTTTACTAAAGTGTCCAAATAAGCAAAAGATTTTTCATCCAAAGGATATATAGGTAAGAAAATAATATCGATTTTTTCTTCTTCTAAAATATCTAATAAGTCAAGGTAAGAAGAATCATCTATTTCATTTAAATTAATATTTCCCCCATAGAAGATAACTAAAGAATCAATTCTTATTAAATAAGCTAGGCTAGACTTATCTAAGCTAAAACATTTGACCCTAATGTTTTTATCCCCAAGCTTAAAACTTAAAAAATCATGATCTTTTACAAGTTTAACATTTTCCTTATTATATAAATCTTTAAGATTTTTCATACCTAGCTCATCCTTATTTAAATAGATTATATTATCCTGATATTTAAGATCTCTTACAGATTCGCTAAGGATATAGTTAATAGATTTAAGCTTGGCTAGGTTAAAAATCTCTGTCGTATAAGAATTTTCATCATTTTTTGTCACAAAAAACAAGCTATGTTTTGTCTCTGGTATATCTAAAATGCCCCTTGCATAGTCAAATACAAGAAACATTTCGCCATATTCCAAACTATAGCAGGAATCATATATATAATTCGCATAAACTTTTTCGCTCATCTTAACTCCTTCATTAGAATTTTATACCCATTTTTTATATATTTAAAGTATAATTCTTCTGAGGTGATTATTATCAAAAAAGAAATTAAAACAAATGCAATGAGATTTTTAGATAAGAAAAAAATACCATATGAACATATAGACTATGAATTAGACCACGAATTTGTCTCTGCAACTGATTTAGCAGCAGAAAATGGAACTGACATAGCAACTGTCTTTAAGACCCTAGCTTGTAAGTCTAAGGGTGGAGATATCTATATTCTCGTCATTAATGGCGGGGATGAAATCGACTTTAAAAAGGCCGCCAAGGAAATCGGGGTCAAGTCTCTATCAATGCTTCATCTTAAGGATTTAAAAAATACTGTAGGCTATGAAAGAGGAGCGACAACTCCCCTTGCCCTTAAGAAAAATTTCCCTGTCTTTATTGATAACAAAGCCAAAGACCTTGAATTTATAAAGGTCTCTGCAGGCAAAGTCGGTCACAGCCTTAAGATGAAACCAGATGATTTAATAAAAGCATCTTCCGGCAAATATGCCGATTTAATCCAATGATCTTAGAAAAATTTAAATCAGAAAGAATCGAGAGATATAAATTTGGCCCTGACTATTCACTTAATCTCTTAGAGTCAAGTGAAAATAAAAGTCAAAGGCTATCTGGACTTAGGATTTCTTTTTCAAATGATGATAAAGATGAAAAATTAAGACTACTTGTAATCCTATCTCCTATTCTGATAGCTTCTTTTGACAATGGAGCCTGTGAGCTTGAATTTTTAAAGGAGTCTATAGAAAATTCTCCATATGAATTTGGCCTATATCCACATTTTTTCGCAAATTTTGATAAGAACCAATATTTTATGGAAGATAGGTCGGCAGCTGATATTTACTTATCTCCTGACGAGTTTATTTATTTTTCTTTTAACGACCTTGATGAAAAATATCTACCAAGCCTAGCCTGTCTAATTGATGAACTTATCATTAATGATGCTAATAGAAAAGAGCTTCTGGCTTATTTTAGAGAAATTAGGGATGATATTGTCATAAATGGTAGAAGGTCAATCCTTGCCAATGGAATACAAGCTTTTTATTTAAGCAAGTATGTGGTGGTTTGGATGCTTGACCTAATCTCATTTATTAAAGAAAAAAATCCTGGAGACTTTAAATATCTTTTGCCAATTTATGAGCTGGCAAATAATTTAAAGACCCCAAGAAATATTAAATAGAATCTATCAAATCTTCATAGGACTTGAAGGATAAATATTTTGGTGCTACATCTAAGACGGTGATAGCACCTTTTTTGCCTTCTTTTTTAAGAGCGTAGACCGCTCTGGCATAGGCTATATCACAAGCTGCTGTAAAGTCTGGGTTGTTTTTTAAATCTAAGCTAAATTCTATTACAGACCTAGTAGAACCTGAAGCCATACCATTTCTAAATACATAACCACCATGGACCATCTCCTTGTGGTTTTTATTTAATTCTTCTTGGCTTATAAAGTGGACTATAGTTTCATAGCCTATAAAATAATCTGGCATGGTCTTTATAGCTTCTTCGATTTTTCCCTTATCAGCAGTATCATCTGCCACCACAAATACCTCTCTTAAGTGAGCCTTGTGAGGGTCAAATTCAATTTGCTCACCTTTTCTAACTCTTTCTAGGACTTCATCTTTTGGTATGGTGTATTGGGTGGCATCTATTACCCCCTCGATTGCCCTACAAGCTGCCGAGTGGCCTTGACTTACGCCCTTGCCCCAGAAAGTATAAGTTTCGCCTTGTGGGAGGATTGCCTGGCCTATTAGCCTTTGGAGGGAAAATAAACCTGGGTCCCAACCTGTAGATATTAGAGCGAGCTTGTCAGCTTTCTTGCCTATTTCATCCATCATGTGATAATATTCTTTAATTTTTGCGTGGTTATCAAAAGAATCTAGGGTGTTGAAATTTTCTAAAAGCTTTGAACCCTGGGCCATGATGTCCTTATCTGATGACCCACAAAGTATTAAAAGGTCAATTTCATTTTTATAAGCTAAAATATTATCTAGAGACTCGTAAGATTCGTGGTCTAATTCCCTCCTTGAAAATATTTTTACAAGTTCCATGTCAGGGCTATTTTTTGTTGCCTTTTCTACTGATTTTCCTAAATTACCGTATCCAACTATTCCTATCCTAATCATCCATGCCTCTTATTACATCTTTAAAATCATATCTTCCTGTTTTTTTATCTACTATAAAGCTTGCTGCCTTTAGGGCTCCTATGGCAAAAATTTTTTTAGACCCTGCCTGGTGCTTTACTTCTAAGACCTCATCGACGCCTGCAAATATTAGCCTGTGCTCACCTACAATTGATCCAGCCCTAACTGAAGAGATGCCAACATCTGTAGGTTTTCTCTCATCATCATGGGTCATAGCTCTCATGACCTTATTAAGCTTATTATCTCTGGCTGAATTTACAGCATCGAAGATCATATTTGCTGTGCCTGATGGGTTGTCCTTTTTCTTGTTGTGGTGGCTTTCTACTATTTCTATATCAAAGTCACTTAAGCCCTTAGCTAAAAGCCTTGCTGCTTCTAACATTATATTTATTCCAAGAGAATAATTTCCCTCTTGCATGAAGGCTAATTTATCAATTAGATTATTAATTTTTGTCAAATCATCGTCTGTGTAGCCTGTTGTTGCAAAAATTACTGGAGTTTTACTAGAACTTGCATAAGAAATTATATCATCAAGTATAGCCCTATTTGAAAAATCTATTATGACATCAGCCTTTGCTTCTACTTTTGAAAAGTCATCGTAAATTGGAAATTCTCCATCTTTATCACTCGCCTTATCCATGCCAGCAATAATCTTATAGTTTTCATTGTCCCTAACTACTTCTGCCAGGGTCCTTCCCATGGCTCCCTTAGCACCTACTAATAAAATCTTTAACATAGGCCAAGCTCCTTTAATTTTTCTTTTAAAATGGCTTCTGTATCTGAATTTGCAGTAGTCAAAGGTAGTCTAAGCCTATTTTTGCAAAGACCAATCATAGCTGCTGCAGCCTTTACTGGCACTGGATTTACTTCTATAAATAAGTCTTTTATTAGATCTATGTATTTTAGATGAAGCTTAGTTGCCTGGTCAGTTTGGCCAGCCTTAAACAGTTCATAAATGTCGTGGTTTTCCTTTGGCAAAATATTGGCAAGCACAGATATTGACCCATCTATGCCAAGGGCTAGCATTGGTAAGGTCAAATCATCATTTCCTGAATATACCGCAAAATCAGTTGGCTTATGGGCCATAAGTCTTGCTGTATAGGATAAGTCTCCTGTAGCATCCTTTATACCTACTATATTTTCGATTTGAGCTAGCCTTAATGTAGTATCAAGGTCGATATTTACATTGGTCCTTGATGGTACATTGTAGAGAATGATTGGCTTAGATGAATTTTCTGCTATGTAGGCAAAGTGCTCGTAAAGACCTTCTTTTGTGGCTTTGTTATAGTAAGGAGTTACAACTAATAAGGCATCGACTCCGTCAATCCCACTAACTTTCTTGCTAAAAGCTGCCGCAGCATAGGTATTATTTGAACCTGTGCCTGCAATTATCGGCATCCTTCCATCAATTTTTTCTACTGTGTATTCTATTAGCTTTATCTTCTCATCTTCTGTCATAGTTGTGGCTTCACCAGTGGTTCCGCACACAACTAAGGCATCAGTGGAATTTTCTAGATGAAAGTCTAAGATTTTATCATAGGCTTTATAGTCTACTTTTAAATTTTCATCAAATGGCGTTATTACTGCTACTGCAGAGCCCTTAAATATCATTACATATCCTCCACTAAAAGTTCAGCTATCTCTATTGCATTTAAGGCAGCTCCCTTTCTAATATTATCGGCAACTGTCCATAAATTTAGAGATTTTTCTTCTGAAAAATCTTTCCTAATCCTACCTACAAAGACCTCATCCTTACCTGAAGCAAAGGCTGGCATTGGGTAGATTTCTTCTTTGATATCATCTTCTAAGATCACCCCTGGTGTCTCTTTTATTGTTTGTCTAATTTCATCAAGAGTAAAGTCTTTTTTAAGCTTGAGGTTGATTGATACACCATGAGAATTACTTACAGGGACCCTTATGGCTGTGGCTATAATTTTTAATTCCTGATCATCTAGTATTTTTTTTGTTTCATCGATCATCTTCATCTCTTCTTTGGTATAGCCATTATCTAAAAATACATCGATTTGAGGAAGAACATTGTCATATATTTTATATTTCCAATGGTCATTTTTCTTTTCATAAAGGTCTTCGAGAGCCCTTTCTCCACCGCCAGATACAGCTTGGTAGGTGTTGTAGATTATTCTTTCAATTCCAAAATCCCTGTGAATTTTTGAAATAGCAAGAACTGATTGGATTGTAGAGCAATTTGGATTTGCTATTAACATATCCGTATCCTTGATATCATCTGGATTTACCTCAGGAATTACTAGAGGAACATTTTTATCCATCCTGAAAAATGAAGAGTTGTCTACGACCTTTATATTGTTTTTAATTGCTAGTGGTATGTATTTTTCAGAAACTGATCCGCCTGCTGCAAATAAGGCTATATCAATGCCCCTACCATCAAAAGAATCTTCTTTGAGCTCTTCAATAATTACTTCCTTGCCAGCGTAGACAATCTTTGTTCCTGCGGATTTTTTTGAAGCAAAGGCAAAAAGTTTTTCTACAGGGAAATTTCTCTCTTCAAGGATTTCCCTTATCTTTCTACCAACTAAGCCACTAGCTCCAACTACCGCTACATTTACTTTTCTCATTATTTTCTCCTTATTTTTCATATTCTAAATCATTTACAATTAAATCTTCTAGAGCTTCTCTTTTTACCGCAAGGTGGGTCTTTCCATCTTCCACAAAGACCACTGCAGGCTTTAACTGCTTATTGTAGGATGAGCTCATGGCAAGCGAGTAGGCTCCGGTGTTTTCGATAGCTAGGATATCTCCCTTTTGTGGGTCATTTAGCCTTGCTTCTTCTATCAAAATATCACCCGACTCACAAAGCTTACCTGCTACCCTATAGGCCTGATAAGCTTCATCCTTTGCCTTATTTGCAAGAAGAGCGTCATATTTGGCTCCATAAAGGCTAGGCCTGATATTATCACTCATTCCCCCATCTACAAAAACAAGAGGATATCCTTCAAGCGTATGCTTTACAGATCCTACCTTATATAGAGTGGTTCCTGCTTGATTTACCATAGACCTACCCGGCTCGATTCCAACAGTTTCAATCGATAAATCATAATCTTTTATAGATTTTTCTATGTAGCCAATAAACTCTTTTAAGAAGGTTCCTAAATCATAAGATGGGTCATCTTTATTTTGCCTAACTCCAAAACCTCCACCGAAGTTTATGGCCTTAAATTTATAGGCTAGAGCATCTTCCATTTTTTTTGTAAATTTTAGCAAGATATCTGCCTCTTCTTTGAAAAATCCTAGCTCATTGACCTGGCTACCTATATGGGCGTGAAAACCCAATAGATTGATAGCCTTTGAATTTACCATTTCTTTTATTATATCTTTTAATTTTTCATCTCTGATATTAATTCCAAATTTTGAATCAGCGTTTGATGTTTGGATATATTTGTGAGTTGAAGTCTTAACATCAGGATTAATCCTAAGTAGGCAATCAACTTTTTTATCTGAATTTACAAGCAAATCTTCTATTAATTTAAATTCGTCGTAATTATCTATTATTATCAGGCCAATATTATTATCGATTGCATAGGCGAGTTCTTCTTTTGTTTTGTTATTGCCATGAAAATGAATTTTTTCTGGCTTAAAACCTGATTTCAAGGCTAAAAAATTTTCCCCCATTGAAACAGCATCTACATAAGTTCCCATTTTTGCAAGTAGACCTAGGATATAGAGATTGGAAAGGGCCTTTGATGCATAAATCACCTCGGTTTTGAAAATATCTGACTTGAAATTTTCTAAGAAACAATCCGCCGTATCCTTTATTAATTTTTGGTCATAAACATAGAGGGGTGTTCCGTATTCTTCTGTTAATTTAAGCGTTGAAACTCCACCAATATGGAGAATATTATCTATATATTCATAGTTTTTTTCTAACATTTTTCCTCCTAAATCATGACTTAATACTTGGCCTAAAAGAAAAAGACCACAAGCAAAAGGCTCATGATCTTCCTTTCGCCTGACTTAGCAAGTACTCCAAAAAGATTTGGCGCATCTTTTTGACAGTCATATACCTATTTGACATATGACCAATACCATGTATTTCGGCGGTTACACCTTTCGGTTTCCCTAATCTTTGCAACCGCGACCCCTTAACTAAATCTGTATTTATTAAATAGTCTATCAGTTATTATGTATTTTGTCAAGTTTTAAATTATTTTTATGCAAGATATTTTATTTTAATGCAAATAGTGGTATACTTTAATACAATGGGAGAATATGATATGAAAAAAACAGCTAAATTTGGTGGAAGCTCGGTAGCTAACGCCAATCAAATAAAAAAATTAACAAATATTGTAAAAAATGATAAAGACATAAGGGCTATCGTCGTCTCTGCCCCAGGCAAGAGGTTTAAGGAAGATATAAAGGTCACTGACCTTTTAATAAATCTTTATAAAGACTATATACAAGCTAGTCCTAGCTATATCAGTAGCTTAGACCAGATAATACTTAGGTATGAAGATATAGCAAGGGACCTTGGCCTTGATTTGAGCCTTATTGATTCTTTTAGAGAAATTCTTATTGGATTTTTAGAGGACATAGATGATGATTTTTATCTAGAAAATGCCATAAAATCTGCCGGAGAAGATTTTAATGCAAGACTTATAGCAGCCCACCTTAAAAACCAGAGTCTTGATGCAAAATACATATCACCAAAAGATTTAGGTATTAGACTTGAGTACTCTTTAAATGATTCAAAATTTTAGATATTTCCTATGATTTGATTAAAAATTATGAAGATTGTAAGGAAATCTTAGTTATTCCTGGATTTTTCGGCTACAATGATGAAGGTTATAGACTTACCTTTTCAAGAGGTGGTTCAGATATAACAGGATCTATGGTGGCCAGAGGTTTATCATGTGATATTTATGAAAATTATACAGATATGACCTATATATATTCAGCAAACCCAAATATGTTTTATAACCCAGCCCCTATCAAAAATATTTCCTATGCAGAAATGAGGGAATTATCTTATAACGGTTTTGAGATTTTCCAGGAGGATGCGGTCCAGCCTCTCCTTGAAACAAACATTGAAATTCACGTAAAAAATACCAATAACCCTGATGAAGGTGGTACTATTATTTCTAAAGATAGGAAGGATATAAGCGAGAATCCAATCATAGGAATATCCGATGTTGGAGCTTTTACTTCTTTCACCCTTACTGAATATATGATGAATAGAAAAATCGGTTATATAAAAAATGTCCTCGATATTTTCCAATATATGCATATTTCTGTTGAGCATATCCCAACATCTATCGATTCTGTTTCTATCCTTGTTAGAAGCCAGTATATCAAGGATAAGTCGAGAAAGCTTTCTATAATAAATGCTATCAACTCGTCATTTGACCTAGATGAATTAGACCTTAATGACAGGTTTAAGGCTATTGCTATTGTAGGTGAAGGTCTTAAGGATAAGATGACTAAGGCCCTTTACATTTTTTCTAAAGTTCTTGATGATATGAATGTAAATATTGAATATATTATCCAGGGGGCTAGCAATAATTCTCTTTTTATCTTTATAGATAAGGATGATGAGAATAAGGCTCTTAAGGCTCTTTATAAGTCAATTTATGAGGAAAAAAGTCTATAAAATTAACGAAAAAATTACCCTAGCATTAAATATTATAATGCCAGGGCTTTTTTAATCTTAGATTCTCTTGTTGGTGTTTCTCCAAATTCCTAATTCTTCTGCTTGTTTTATTAATTCGTCTCTATTTTCTGGGTGAGCTAAGCTTACTAAAGCTTCTGCTGCTTGCCAGGTTGTTAGACCCTTAAAGTTTACTATACCTTGTTCTGTAGCTATATAGTGGGTATTAGATCTTACTGCTGTTGCTTGGGTTCCTGGTGCAAAGGTTGGAACGATATTTGAAATTCTCTTACCTTCTTTATTTACTTTTGAAGAGATTAGTGAGATGATTGATCTACCACCTTTTGATCTATAAGCACCTAGTACGAAGTCTAGGGCTCCACCTGCTCCTGAAATGTGTTTTGTTCCTACAGATTCAGCTGAGATTTGTCCCCAAAGGTCTACTTGAAGGACTGTATTGATTGATACGAAGTTATCAAGTGATGCTACTACTCCTACGTCATTTACATAGTCTACTGGTGCTGCCATTAATTCTTCATTATCATCTATATAATCATATAGTTCTTGGCTACCTGCTGCGAAAGCGTAGGTTTGACGGCCTATGTCTATGTTTTTCTTAAGACCTGTTATTCTACCTGCTAGTGCCATTTCTCTAAAGGCATCCACATACATTTCTGAGTGAACACCTAAATCTTTTAGGTCAGATTTTGCTATTTGAGATCCTATAGCATTTGGAAGGCCACCTATACCTAATTGGATTGTATCACCATCACGTAAAATATCTACTACATATTTTGCTGCCTTTAATTCTTCTTCACCAAATTTTGCACTTGGAAGGGTTAGCATTGGATAGTTGCTTGATTCGTATACGTAATCTACATCTTTGATGTTTATAAAGTTTTCAAAACCACCAAGAGCTCTTGGTACGTTTTCATTAATTTCTAGGATAATCTTATCAGAATTTTGGAATGATGCAATTGTGTGTGATGCAGAAATACCAAAATTGAAGTTGCCGTGCTTATCCATTGGTGATACTTGGATTACACTTATAGCTGCTTTATCAGCATTTTCTGCTAAATATCTTGGAAGCTCACTATATTTAATTGGCATAAAGTAAGCGCCGTATTTGTTGTTATTTATTAGTTTTCTTTCTGTTCCTGATGCATGCCAAGAATGGTATGTGATGTGTTCGCCTGTTGGATCAGCTGCTCCTACATAAGGCATATAAGGAACAACACCGCCTCTTACCTTAACATCTTTAACTTCATCAACTCTTGCTGCTAGAGCCTTGTCAAAATCAACTGGTGTAAGGGCAGCCCAACCCATTTCAATCCAATCACCATCTTTTACCATTGCAGCTGCTTCTTTGGCAGTAATTAGCTTTTCTTCGTATAGTTTTTTATAGTCCATTAATAAAACTCCTTTATAATATCGTTTTCTTAATTAAATTATACCCAATATTGAAAAAAATTATCAATCTTTTCTATTAATTTCTTAAATAATAGCAAAAAAAGTATGCAGACAAGAATATCCGCATACTTTATAAACTATCTTATCTTTCTACTATTACTGCAGTACCCATACCGCCACCTATACAAAGTGTTGCGATACCTTTTTTAGAGTCTCTCTTTTGCATTTCATATAGTAATGTTGTTAGGATTCTTGCTCCAGATGCTCCAACTGGGTGACCAATTGCGATTGCTCCACCGTTTACGTTTACTATGTCTGTGTTTAGACCTAGTTCTTTGATTACTGATAGAGCTTGAGCAGCGAATGCTTCGTTAGCTTCGATTAGGTCAATATCTTCAAGTGTTAGGTTAGCTTTTTCAAGAGCTTTTCTTACTGTTGGGATTGGGCCTGTACCCATGATTTTTGGATCAACACCTTCTGTAGCGTAAGAAACTATTGTAGCAAGTGGTTTAACGCCAAGTTCTTTAGCTTTTTCTTCACTCATAACTACTAGGCAAGCTGCACCATCGTTAATTCCTGATGCGTTAGCTGCTGTAACTGTACCATCTTTAATAAATGCTGGTCTTAGGCCAGAAATACTTTCTGTTGTAACGCCTTCTTTGATGTATTCATCTGTATCTACTACTGTTACTTTGCCTTTTCTTCCCTTAACTTCTACAGGTACGATTTCATCTTTAAATCTACCTTCAGCTCTAGCTTTTGCAGCTTTTTGTTGGCTTTCAGCAGCTAGTTGGTCTTGTTCTTCTCTTGTTAGGCCGAATTTTTCAGCTATATTTTCTGCTGTAACACCCATGTGATAATCATTGAATGCATCCCAAAGTCCGTCTTTGATCATTTCATCGACAACTTTTTTATCGCCCATTCTAGCTCCCCATCTTTCATCTGTTAGAAGATATGGTGCGTTAGACATTGATTCTGTACCACCTGCTAAAACTACATCACAGTCACCTGCAAGGATCATTTGAGCAGCTAGTGATACGCTTCTTAAACCTGAACCACAAACGATGTTTAGGGTCATTGCAGGTTTTTCTATAGGAATACCTGCATCTAGTGCGATTTGACGAGCGATGTTTTGGCCATTACCTGCTTGAAGTACGCAACCTAGGATTGATTCGTCTATATCTTCTGGTTTAATGCCAGCTCTTTCGATTGCTGCTTTAGCTGCAACTGCACCTAATTCTCTAGCTGTTACTGTTTTGAATGCTCCGCCGTATGCGCCTACTGGTGTTCTTGCTGCACTTGCTATTACTACTTTTTTAGTCATATTATCTCCTTAAATTCTTTCTCTATTCAATCTTATTTGCTGTAATCGTAGAAGCCTTTGCCTGTTTTTCTACCAAGGTCTCCAGCTCTTACCATTTGTCTTAGAAGTGGGCATGGTCTATATTTGCTATCACCAAATTCATTGTAAAGAACTTCCATGATTGCAAGACATGTATCAAGTCCGATTAAGTCTCCTAAAGCAAGAGGTCCCATTGGGTGGTTTGCACCAAGTTGCATACCTTTGTCGATATCTTCAACACTTGCAAGTCCATCAGCTAGAACGCCAACTGCTTCGTTGATCATTGGGATTAATAGTCTATTTACTACAAAGCCTGGGCCTTCTTTAACTTCGATTGGTTGTTTGCCAAGTTTTTCAGCTAATTCAAATATTGCTTTGTTTGTTTCATCAGATGTATGAAGTCCTCTAATAACTTCAACAAGTTTCATAACTGGAACTGGATTGAAGAAGTGCATACCAATTACATTTTCTGGTCTTTTTGTAACTGCAGCTATGTCTGTGATTGATAGTGATGATGTGTTTGAAGCAAGGATTGCACCTTCTTTAACTACTTCATCTAATTCTTTAAAGATTTCTTTTTTAAGTTTTGGATTTTCTGTTGCAGCTTCGATTACTACGTCACAATCAGCTAAATCTTTTACTTCTGTTGTATAAGAAATGTTTTTAAGAGCAGCTTCTTTAGCTTCTTCTGTCATTCTTTCTTTAGCAACTTGTTTAGCATAAGATTTTTCTATTCTAGCTTTTGCTTTTTCTAAGAATTCATCTTTGATATCTCTAACAACAACTTCATAACTTTTAGCAGCAGTTTCTACGATACCGCCACCCATGATTCCTGAACCAATTACACCAATTTTCATTTAAAATCTCCTTATTTATTTTTAAATTCTGCTTTTCCTTTGTTTAGGAAAGCTTCCATTCCTGCTTTTTGATCTTCACTTGAGAATGTTAGGGCAAATAGATTTTCTTCAACCTTGATTGCACTATCAATATCAACTTGTCCGCCAACATTGATTGCTTCTTTTGATGCTCTAACAGCTATAGGAGCATTACCAGCAATCTTATTAGCAAGTTCGTTTACTCTTTCTTCAAGTTTATCAGCTTCTACTACTTCTTGTACAAGTCCAATTTCATAAGCCTTGTCAGCTTTGATATTGTTTGCAGTGTAGATTAAATATTTTGAGAAGCCAGGACCAACTAATCTTTGTAGTCTTTGTGTTCCAGCAAAGCCTGGTGTTATACCAAGGCCTACTTCTGGTTGACCAAATAAAGCCTTTTCGCTTGCAATTCTAAAGTCACAGCTCATAGCAAGTTCGCATCCACCACCTAGGGCAAAGCCATTGATTTGAGCAATTACTGGAATTGGAAGTGATTCGATTTTTCTAAATACTGATAGGCCCTTTGCTCCAAATTCTTTACCTTCAACAGGTGTAAGAGTAGACATTTCTTTAATATCAGCTCCTGCTACAAAGCTTCTTCCCTCACCTGTTATTATTAAACATCTAAGGTCTTTGTCTTTTTTGATCTCATCTACTAAATGATCAAGTTCATCTAGTACTTCAGAATTAAGTGCATTTAAAGCCTCTGGTCTATTAATGCTAAGCTTAGCAATATATCCATTAACTTCGTATTTTAAGGTTTTGTAATCCATTAATCCCCCTTTTAATTATAAATCGTTTGCAACATTTTATCTAATTTTTCTGGGCCATTATCTATATACCCAAAAGTATTTGCTTATATAATTATTATAACAGTTGATATTTTTTTGTCAATCAAATATGTATATTTTTTAACAAAAATAGTTAAATTTTTAATGATTATTTTCTAGATTTTATCCTATTATATAAGATTGACTATATTTTGTCTATGTTGTGTAACAAAAAAGGCAGTTTTGCAAGAAAAATAAGTAATTGAAAAGCTTAATTATTTACGGCTACCAAGCAAGCCTATAGTTTCCTATAAGCTTGCTTTAAGCCCTTTAGCTTTTAATTTAATTGTTTTTATCTTTGCAAGAGTGCCTTATATTTTATTATCAAGCTTTTCTAGCGTTTATCTTTTCGATAAGTGCAGGTATTACTTCGAATAAATCTCCTACGATACCATAATCTGCAACATCAAAGATTGGGGCATCTGGATCCTTATTAATAGCAATGATTGTATCTGATGCGTTAATACCAGCCAAGTGTTGGATAGCTCCAGATATACCTACTGCTATATATACCTTTGGTCCTACAGTTTTGCCTGATTGGCCAACTTGGTGAGAGTGTGAAATCCATCCAGCATCTACTGCTGCACGAGATGAGCCTACTGTTGCGCCTAATGCTTCAGCTAAATCTTCTATTAATTTGAAGTTAGCTGCTTCGCCTAGTCCACGTCCACCTGATACTATATATTCAGCGCCAACTAAATCTACATCATCTCCTTCATCTCTTGGGATAAAGTTAAGAATTTTAGTTCTAATTTCGCCTGTATATTCTATATTATCTTCTATTTCTTCTATATTATCTTTTCTGCCGAATGCTTCTTTAGGAAATACTCCTGGACGTACTGTACCCATTTGTGGTCTTGAATCTGGGCATAGGATTTGTGCCATTAAGTTACCACCAAAGGCAGGTCTTGTCCATTGAACATTTCCTGTTTCAGCATCAACACCAAGTTCTGTACAGTCTGCTGTAAGTCCTGTGTGAAGTCTTGCTGAAACTCTTGGACCTAAATCTCTACCTTGATTTGTTGCACCAATTAAGATTGTGTCTGGGTTGTATTTTTCTACAAGTTTTTCTACAGCATTTGCATAAACATCTGTATTATATTCTTTATAAATTTCACCTTCGCATGTGATGATTTCATCAACACCGTGATCTTTTACTTCTTCTTTTGCCTTTGAAACTTCCGCACCAATTATAACTGCTACTAATTTTCCACCAAGTGTGTCAGCCATTTTTCTACCTGGATTTAAAAGTTCAAGGCCTACATTAACAGCTGATCCATCTTCTTTAGTTTCAACTAATACCCATAGGTTTTTATTTTCTGACATAGTTCCTCCTTAAATAAGCTTTTTATCAGCTAAAGCTGCTATTAGCTTATCAGCTGCTTCATCAGCATCCATATCTTCAAACATTTCGCCAACTTTTTCAACTGTTGGTGTGTAAGATTTATTAACTCTTGTTGGTGAACCTTTTAGACCAATAGCTGTTTCATCTATGGTTTCTTTTAGTTCTTCAAAAGTGATTTGTTCGATGTTTGCTTTTTTAGCTTTTAGTTTGTTTTTGATTTTTGGATATCTTAACTCTTCATCACCATATTTTGTAAATGTAACTAAAGCTGGGAGAGTCATTTGAATTTCAAGAGCTCCGCCTTCAACTTCTTTAAGAACTTTAAGTCCTTCTTCATTTACTTCTGCAGTATAACCATAGGTAACTTGTGGAAGGTCTAAGTGTTCAGCTATTTCTGGTCCTACTTGAGCTGTATCGCCATCGATTGCTTGAAGACCACAAAATACCATATCAGGCTTACCTTCTGTTTCAGCTACTTTTTTGATAGCTTCTGAAATTATATAGGATGTAGCTAGAGTATCTGAACCACCAAATTTTCTATCGGTAACAAGATAAGCATTATCAGCACCTACTGCTAGACAATCTCTTAGCATTTGATCTGCTTGTGGAGGTCCCATTGAGATAACTGTGATTTTAACTTCTGGATCTTTATCTTTTATTCTTAGAGCTTGCTCTAGGGCAAAAGCGTCGTAAGTATTAAGGATACTTGGAACTCCCTTTCTAATTAGGGTATTAGTAACTGGATCAATTTTGATTTCGTTAGTATCTGGAACTTGCTTTGCGCATACAAATATATTCATTAAATACCTCTTATCTTAATAGTGCACCTGATACAACCATTAGCATAACCTCTGAAGTACCTTCATAGATTTCTGTAATTTTTGCATCTCTCATCATTCTTTCTACTTCGTATTCTTTAACATAACCATAGCCACCAAGTAATTGAACAGCTTTTGTTGTAACATCCATTGCTACTCTTGCAGCTTTTAGCTTAGCTTCAGCAGCTGCTACTGTATAGCTTTCGCCAGAATCTTTAAGTGTTGCTGCCTTATAAACTAGGTGACGAGCTGATTCTATATCGATAGCCATTTCAGCTAATTTAAATTGTGTATTTTGGAATTTAGCTATTGGTCTACCAAATTGTTCTCTTTCTTTAACATATTTGATAGCTTTGTTTAAAGCTCCTTCTGCTATACCTAGTGCTTGAGCAGCTATACCAATTCTACCACCATCAAGTGTTTGCATAGCATATTTAAAGCCCTTGCCTTCTTCGCCAAGTAGGTTTGCTGCAGGAATTCTACAATCTCTAAATACTAATTCCATTGTAGATGAAGCTTTGATACCCATCTTATCTTCTTTAGTACCGAAATCAAAACCAGGTGTTCCCTTTTCAACTATAAATGCTGAGATTCCTTTTGTTCCTTGTGATTTATCTGTCATAGCAAATACAACATATGTGTCAGCATAACCAGCGTTTGTTATAAAGATTTTTGTACCATTAAGTACATATTCATCACCATCTTTAACTGCTACAGTTTTTTGACCTGAAGCATCTGTACCAGCATCTGGTTCTGTAAGGGCAAATGCACCTAATTTTTCGCCTGAAGCAAGTGGTGTTAGGTATTTTTGTTTTTGTTCTTCATTACCAAATTTATTAATAGCATCAGCACAAAGTGAAGTATGAGCTGAAACTATAACTCCTGTTGAAGCACATGCTTTTGATAATTCTTCAACACAAAGTACGTATGTAAGTGTATCTAGTCCGATTCCACCGTATTCTTCATCAAAAGGAATACCAAAAAATCCTAATTCTTGCATTTTAGCAACATTTTCTTCAGGGAATCTGTGCTCTTCATCAATTTCGATTGCTATTGGAGCAACTTCTTTTTCTGCAAAATCTCTAAACATTTGTTGCATTTCTAATTGTTCTTCGTTTAACTTATACATATTAACTCCTTATTACTAATATTACCTATAAGATTGTATATTTCTTACAGGCTTATCCTACTGTTATTATCTTAACAATCAAATGGGACTTTGTCAAATAAAAATCAAAAATTTTACAAAATAAGCATAAAAGCATAGGTATTTTAACTAAATCTCGATGGAAAAAGTATAAATACCCTCGTAAAAAATATTTTTTAGCAAATCCTATTTAATTAAACTATACTTGCAATCAAGGCTTTTTCAAACGTTTTCTCACTCTTATCCAAAATAATTATGTGTTTTATTTAACATTTTAATTTGATTTGATTACATATTTTTGTTATACTATTAAAGACAAACAATATAGTTTGTGTCAGTTTCATAAGGAGGATAAATATGACTGATTATAACAAAGTTGATGAAAATATCATTCAACAATTTAGAGACTATGTTTCTGGCAAAGTTTATGCGGGAAACGATATCAACGAAGACTTTTTCCACGATGAAATGCCTATCTACGGTTCTTACCAACCAGATGTATTAATCGAAGCTAAATCTACAGATGATGTATCTACCATTCTTACAATTTGTAATGAACATAAGATACCTGTACTAGCTCGTGGTGCTGGTTCTGGACTTGTAGGATCAGGTGTTGCTATCAACGGCGGAGTAATGATTGATATGCAAGGAATGAACCAAATCCTTGAATACGATCTTGATAACCTAGTAGTAAAGGTACAACCTGGTGTTTACTTACACGATCTTGCTGAAGATTGTCTATCTAAAGGCTATATGTACCCACCTGATCCAGGCGAAAAATTTGCAACACTTGGCGGAAACGTATCAACAAATGCCGGTGGTATGAGAGCTGTAAAATACGGTACAACAAGAGATTACGTAAGAGCTATGGAAGTAGTACTTCCTACAGGTGAAGTTACAAGATTTGGTGCTGTAGTTTCTAAAACATCTACAGGATATTCTCTAAAAGACCTTATGGTAGGTTCTGAAGGTACACTTGGAATTATAACAGAATTAACACTAAGAATAGTTCCACAAGCTAAACATACAATTTCTCTAATAGTTCCATTTGAAACACTTGAAGATTGTATAGCAACAGTTCCAGTGCTATTTAGAGCTCACTTAAAACCACAAGCTATAGAATTTATGGAAAGAAAAATTATTCTAGCTTCTGAAAAATACATAGGTAAAGAAACCTTCCCTAAAAACATAGAAGGCACAGATGTTAATGCTTACCTACTTATCACCTTCGATGGCGATAATGAAGATGAAATCGACCTACAAATGGAACAAGCTGCAGAATTACTAGTAGAAAATGGAGCAATTGATGTATTAGTAGCTGATACTCCAAACGCTATAAAAGATGCATGGGCAGCAAGAAGCTCTTTCCTAGAAGCAATCGATAGCCAATACAAACTTGTAGATGAGTGCGACGTAGTAGTTCCAATCAACAAGATAGCAGAATTCATCAACTTCGTAAATGAAGCTGGCGAAAAATATGACTTCGACGTTCAATCATTTGGTCACGCAGGTGATGGTAACCTCCACATTTATGCAGTATCAAACGATGAAGACAAAAAAGAAGAATTCAACAAACAAGTTCATGACTTCATGGAAGAAATTTATACAAAAGCTTACGAATTCGGTGGACAACTATCAGGTGAACACGGTATAGGACACGGTAAACTAAAATACATGAGAGAATTTGAAGGAGAAATAAATACAAATCTAATCAGGGGAATCAAAAAAGTATTCGACCCTAACATGATTCTAAACCCAGGAAAAGTTGTATCTGTAGACTAAGGACAGATCAATGAAATACCTAAAAGAATTTGTAATCCTGTGCGCATGCCTATTTCTAGGCGTGCTCACAAGGAAAATAATCAACTTCCCTGTTCCAGAGGCAGTTTATGGTATGTTCTACCTATTTCTAGCCCTAAAATTTAACATATTGAAAGTTGAAGATGTAAAAACAACATCAGATGGTATTTTAATTAATCTAGCATTTTTATTTGTACCTGTAGGTGTAGGAATAATGGCCAATTACGATGTAATAAAAGGCAAAATCCCTGCCCTAGTAATTTCAGTATTAATTGGAACAGCAGTAACAATGATAGTAACAGGCCTAGTGGTACAAACCTTGCAAAAAAGGAGAAAATAGATATGGAAGCAATATTTAATAACCAATATTTTGGAATAATCCTCTCCTTTGCAGCCTATGAAATCGCCAAATGGATAAACTCAAAATTAAAAACCGCCCTAGCAAATCCTTTGCTAATAGCAATCTTACTTATAGTAGGATTCTTATATGTAACAGGAATCCCCTATGAATACTATAAGCTTGGCGGAGACTTCATAGCATTTTTCATAGGACCGGCAACAGTTGCAATGATCATAGACCTTTACATAAACCTCGATGTCCTAAAGAAAAACATCATACCAATACTGGTAGGAGTTTTGATAGGATCAATAGTATCTATGCTACTAGCCATAGGACTAACAAAAGTATTAGGTCTTGGAAAAGATTTAACAGTATCCTTAATACCACAATCAATAACAACAGCAATAGCAATATCCCTATCTGGAGAATACCAAGGAATCGTTGCTCTAACAGCTATAACAGTAGTAATAAGAGGAGTAACAGGAGCAGTAATAGCCCCACTTGTAATGAAAATCTTCAAGATAACAGACCCAGTAGCTCAAGGAGTTGCAATAGGCACATCATCCCACGCCGTAGGCACATCAGAAGCTAGGATGATGGGAGAAGTCCAAGGAGCAATGAGTGGTTTATCAATTGCGATAGCAGGAATAATGACAGTTATATTAATGCCAGTGGCAATAATGATAGTAGGAATAGTATTTTAACTTTAAAGGGGCTTACAAAAGCCCCTTTTAAAAATCCCCTCTTTTATTCTTAGAAAATTTTAATTTATTTTATTATCTATTATCAACCTTTACAATTAATAGCTTGCCTTATATACTTATTAGCTTCTTAACTTAACCATTTAATAATTGTTTTTTATTTACAATTGAATCTTCGTCTCAAGGGGGAGCCCCAAGGGACCCTGTCTCTTATACACATCTGACGCTGCCGACGAGCGATCTAG
>OJLY01000258.1_pt1 | contig 39269 bp, 27 predicted proteins | sample 1597031 | NCBI WGS metagenome assembly OJLY01 (sample SAMEA3904673, study PRJEB24821) | metagenome | biome: Builtin; feature: hospital; material: surface | place: USA | collected 2013-06-03
AAATATAACATTGGGATTTTATAGTTTTTCCTTGAAGAATATTTTAGCTAAATAGCAAGATAGCAAGGAGTAATTATGAAGAAAAGTTTTTTGCAGAAGATTTTTGCAGTAGTTTTGGCGATTAGCTTAAGCGTTAGTCCACTGATGACTACTGTCAAAGCTCAAGAACCAGCCAAAAGTCCATTAGTAATCTCAGAGATTGTTCCGGACACAGATAATGTATCTGGTTCTGATGCGTATGAGTTCTTTGAACTCAAGAATGTAAGTAATCAAAGTATTAACATGAACGATTACATTCTCTATTACAACAATAAGGACATTTGGACATTAAATGAGGAAATTGTTTTGGAGCCTCAAGAAGTTCTAGTAGTCTGGATCCTTAATGGTAAAAATGACAAGCTAACAGCTTCAGATTTTAATGCATATTGGGGTAGTGAGTTAACGCAGGGAGATAACCTAGCAACTATAAATAGTGGTGGTTTTGCTAATGGTAGCCAAAGAGATTTGGAAATTTATACCAAAACTTGGCAATTACTCAATTCTGTAAGATATAACCATGATGACGTAAAATTAGTAGTAAAAGACGGAGGCATCAAGTACAAGTATACTGGTGCAACAAGCTCAGAACTAATTTCTTATGATACAAAAGGCTCCGCTGGAATTCTAGAAGATAATCAAATAGAAACTTCCAACTATGAATTTGCAGGTCTAAAAGGTGAGCTAAAAGTAGTAGCAGAGAACCTTGTTAAATTCAATAATAATTGGCAATATAAAATTTCTCTAGACAGTGATAATTTAATTCTAGCTGCCCAATTAAAAATAGTTGGCGAAAATGAAACTACAATTTCTTACCCTCTAAGTTATGTGAATGGAGAATTAATAGCTGAAGTTCCATTCCAGGACGTTTCTGGATTTAAGAATTTTAAAGGACAAGCAGTATTATTCGACGGAGTTGCAGACACTCTTACCAAAGAATTGAATGTTAAAGTTGAGCAAGGCGAGTTTGACAAAACTAACATTCCTTCACTAATAATTACTGAATTAATTCCTGACACAAGTAATGTAAATTCAGCAGATGCTTATGAATACATAGAAGTTACAAATAACTCAGATGCAAAAATTAATTTCAAGGATTATCAATTGCTATACAATTACCCAGATGATGGCCCAGATAGTAACGTTTTATGGTTCCAAACCAGGGAAGATCTATTTGTTGATCCAGGTGCATCTTTAGTATTCTGGGTAAAAAATGGCTATAACGACGAACTTACAGTTGACGATTTTAATAATCATTTTAATTCCAATCTAACACTCAATGAAAATATATTTGAAATTTTCGTCGGTGGTATGGCCAATGGCGGTCCTCGTGGAATGTATGTTAAGAGTAACGTTGGTGATGTTTATTCATACGTTCAATACAATATGGATGGCAAAGAAGTAACTGCCGATAGATCCATAGTTTATCAATACAACACAACAACAGAAGCTGTAGAAAAGGTATCAAATGATGCTTTGCCAACTCCAGGTTTCGTACCAGAAGATATCAGAAGTATTAATTCTGAATACCAAGCTCCTCAATCTGAGATAAGCGTAGTAGATCATACAGAGTCAAGCTTTGATAATGACAAAGGTCTCACTTTTGCTATTGAAGTTTCATCAGATAGTGAAGCAATAAAAACAGTTGAATTATTTATTAAAGACAATACAAGTACTGAGTTCGAAGCTATTAATGTAGAAAGATCTAAAGATAATCCGGCTGTCTTCTCTTATAGTTTAGACGCTATAGATTTAACCGGTAAAGATTATTATGACTACTACTATGTACTAAGCGATGGTACTCAAGAAATAAAACTAGAAGAAAAAAGAGTTGAGTCTAAGAACAAAAATAATGATGGCATTAGATTCAATTTAGAATCAGAAAAATATGTAAATAATTCAGTTTTCGTAAGTACCACTGGAGATAGCTTATATCTAGGTGCTAAAGATATAACAGACAAAACTCACAAATCACTTAATTCTGAAGCAAAATTTGTCTTTGAAACAAGTCAAACAGATGCTTTCTTCAAGAATGCAGTAGCTATAGGAAATGATGTAATTGGCGTATTTGATGAAGGTACATATGCCAATTGGAGAACATATACATTTGATGTACCTTTAGCAGCGATTAAGCCTGGAGAAACACTACAAGTAGATATGCATGCAGGTAACAAGGCTAATGTCTTGGAACACAACGAAGAGAATAATGATGACTTCACAGTAAGAAATATTCGTTTGATTTTGCCTAATGGTTATACATTACGAGCTGAAGGTTTCGAAGATCCTAATAAGATTATTCTAATGGGAGATTCAGCTGGAAAAATAGAGATTTTAGAAGCAAAATTCACTTTAACAGATGAAATGTACAACGCCATTGGTACTCTAATAGATACAACAGAATTAGAAGATGGTACTTATGAGTTAAGTTCTGGCAAAAAAGACTCTTCTGAACTTACAAAAATTAATTTACATGTAGACAACAACGGTCCAGAGATAAATATTAATATAGAAGACAATGAGGAAATTAGAGGCGAAAAAGACTTAGAAGTTTCCTTGACAGATAAAGGTATTGGTCTAGATGAAGAGAAGACAAGAACTTATCTAGATGACAATTTGGTCGAACTACCTTTGACCTTCGATTCAACAAAAGACGAAGCTAAGAGTCATACATTAAAAATAGTTGCTCAAGATAAATTAGGCAATGAAGAAGTTAAAGAAATAAACTTCACAATTCCAGAAGAACAGCCAACAATCAACAATGTAAGCGCTAAGGTCGTAGACAATCAGATCGAATTTACTATCGAGGGTAAAGACCTTCAAAATGACACAATGAAAGCTCAAATTAAATTGTCCAAGAACTATAATTTAGAGTCCCCAGAAGTGAGTGTCGAAAAAGGTAGAAGTAATCAAGCAGCAGTAGCAGAAGATAAATTCGCCGAAGATGATATCAATGGATTGCCATACGAAGTGTTTACCTTGGATGCTGACGAGAACCTAAATGCTGATGATAGTCTAAGAATTAATTGGGTTGGAGAGAGTAATAATACTAAGACTTTCTTATATGCTCTAAATCCAGAGACTAATTCATGGGACAAACTCAACGCTAAGATGAGCAAGATCTCAGAGTCAGAAGTTAGATTAGAAGCAACAGTTGCAGCAAGCACTTATGCTAATGCAGAGAACAAAGTACAAGTAATGGTACAAAATGGTGAAGGTTTCACTCCAGAACAGTTCGAAGCAGGTGCACCAGCAAATCAGCCTACACTTGCTCACATTACAACATCTCACGCTGATGATACTGATAGAAATGCATATGATTTCACCTTTGCTTGGGAATCAGATACTCAATACTATAATGAAGATTACGTAGGAAATCCTAATATAGTCGGTAAATACCAATATCAATTAGATATTCATGATTGGCTAATTGCGAATAGACCAAGACTTAACTTGCAATATCTATTCCACACAGGAGATATTATTGATAATGCAGATGAGATAGGTCAATGGACAAATGCAGATAATGCTTATAAATTGCTAGATGACGCTAGACTTCCTTATGGAGTTTTGGCAGGAAACCATGACGTAGATCATTTAAGCAATGACTATACCAACTATGGAAAATATTTCGGAGACTTCAGATTTGAAAACAAAGAGCACTTTGCTGGCTCATACAAGAACAATCGTGGTCACTATGATTTAATCACTGTTGACGGTATCGACTTTATTATGATGTACATGGGTTGGAATATTAATGAAGCAGAGATAAACTGGATGAATAATGTCCTAGCTAAATATCCTGAGAGAGTAGCGATCTTGAACTTCCACGAATACTTATTGGCAAGTGGTGGATTAGGTGAACAACCTCAAGCTATTTATAATCAAGTAGTTAAGAAGAACCACAATGTAAAAATGATCTTTTCTGGTCACTACCACAATGCTGTTACTGTTCCAATTGAGCTTGACGATAATGGTGATGGCGTAAATGACAGAGTAGTTTACCAAATGCTATTTGACTATCAAGGATTGAAGGAAGGTGGTATGGGATATATTAGACTCATGCACTTTGATAATGATTCTAAGTCAATTAAAGTAAGAACTTACTCCCCAAGTCTAGATGATTACAATGCTAAAGATTATCCAGGAATTAATGGTGAAGGTATTAAAGGCGAAGAGACATTCACTATCCCTTATGCCGATATAAATATTAATCCAGAGAGAAAAGTTCTCAAGACAAACTCATTAGATTTGAGTGTAGATACTAATACAGTTCTTGCAGAAGTTGCTGAACTTAAGAGTGGTGAGGTCGCTACTGTTAAAGCAGATATACCTGAAGGAGCAGAAAGTATTAGTTGGTTCTTGGAGCTAACAGATCCTTATGGTGCAGTTGAAAAGAGTCCTGTTTATGTAACTAACGTAGAAAGTGGCGAGACTGAAATGCCGGAAGAACCTGGCGATGGTGAAGTTACTGAACCAAGTGACCCAAGTGAGCCGAGTGAACCTAGTGACCCAAGTGAGCCAGAGAATCCAATCGACCCAGAAAATCCGGGAGATGATAGTGACAACACTAACGAAGAGGATGTTGAGAAGTTTAAACTAGTCTTCGCACTAAATGAAGGTACATGGGCAGATGGATCTACTGAGGATAAAGTAATTGTTGCTGATAAAGGAAGCATAATAGAAATTCCTGCAGCTCCAGTAAGAGATGGCTATACATTTGATTACTGGAAAGGCTCTAAGTATTATCCAGGAGATAAATATAAGGTTGAAGAAGATCATACTTTCACAGCCCAATGGAAATTGGCAGAAAATACAGACAATACTACAAAATCTCCAGATAACACAACAGAGAATAATCAAAAAGATAAGCCAGAGGCAACAAAGACTGGACAATCAGAAGATATGCTATTTGTAGGTGGATTAATGTTGTTACTTGCTGTAGCTTTGGTAGCTAGAAAAAAGGAAGGTTTTGAAGCCTAATTCAAATCTATAAATAGAGTTATTGATAGAATTAATAAGGACTGGAGCCAAGATTAATTGGTTCCAGTTTTTTGTGAAAATAAAACTTATGATAAACTGCTTAATAAATAATTTTTTAATACTATACTATAGCTAGAACTACAGAAAAAAGGAACAGAAAAAGGAAAAAACAAAATGTTAGATATAAATGAATTAATAGAAATAGTAAAAAAAGATGGTGAATTCTTGAAATCAGCAGTACTAAAGAGCTCTGATGTACATGAGAAAGAAGGTCATGTGAACTTTGTAACAAAATATGACATGGCTAGTCAAAAGTATTTGCAAGAGGAATTTGCTAAGCGTTGGCCAGATTACAATTTCATTGGCGAAGAAGAACCTATAGCTAAGCAATTGACAGATAAGCCAGCTTTCATAGTGGACCCAATAGATGGAACTAGCAACTTCATGTATGGAGTTCCTAATTCAGCCATTAGTGTTGCAGTAGTTGAGGATAAAGAGACTGTTCAAGGAATTGTCTATAACTTTTTTACAGATGAATTGTTTACGGCTGAGAAAGGTAAGGGCGCTTATCTAAATGGTGAGAGAATTTATGCACCGGAGAGACCGTTAGAAGGAACTCTATGTGCTGTGGGTACAGCCCCATACTATGATGAGTTAAGAGGTGGTACACTGAATTTGATTGAACAGATTCTGGAATATTGTGACATTAGAAGGATGGGTGCGGCAGCTTTAGACTTCTGCTATGTAGCTTGTGGAAGGTTTTCTGCTTTTATCGAATTAACAATGCAAGCCTGGGATTATGCGGCTGGATATCTTATCTGCGAAGAAGCAGGAGCTATTGTCAGTGATATTAATGGTAATGGGATTAAACCTTTAGGCGAAAGTAGTATTGTTGTTGGTAATCCAGTAGCTTATAAAGAATTCTTCGAAAAAATTGATTTGAGTTTGGTTAAATAATTTCATATTGTCTTGGTTTATATGATAATTATTTTATATAAAGATAATGTCTTAAATGGCAATGTGTAGAACAAAATTTGTATCAAATATAAAGACTGCTTAGGTGTAGAAAGATATACCTAAGCAGTTTTTATTTGATTATGTGTTGATTACGCTTTTATAAAATCTGTGTTAAAAAAACACTCGTTTTTTAAAGTTGCAGTAACTTTAAGCTCTGAGTCTTTTGTTAAGATTGAATTAGTTTGTTGGGGCATAGAGCATGATATTTATTAGATTAAAAATCTTTGAAACGGAGATTTTCAGAGCAAAATGGTAGCAAAAAAAGTTTTAACTAAATCTGCAAAAGTTTTATTTTCTATTATTTTAATTATCTGGAGCATTTTCCCAATCTATTGGATGTTTACCTTGGCATTTAGATCAGCGTCTGAGCTAAGTGGCAATTTAAGCATATTACCAAAAAGTTTTTCGCTAGATAATTTTGCAGTACTTTTCACTAAGCACAATTTCTTAGTTGCACTTAAAAATAGTATTACAGTTACATTAGTTTCACTAATAATTTCCCTATTCATAGGCGTTCCTGCAAGTTATCTACTATCCAGAACAAGATTCAAATTTAAATTAAGAAATGTCTCACTATTTTGGGTCTTGCTTGTAAGAGTTATTCCTCCAATAGCCTTTGCTATACCTTTATACTTTATTTTTAATAGCTTAGGCTGGAGTAATACTATTTGGCCATTAATTTTAGCAAATGTACTCTTAAATTTACCGTTGATTATCTGGTATTTATTAACTGCTGTAGATGGCCTATCTGAATCAATTGAAGAGAGTGCGAGAATTGATGGAGCGAATGAGTACCAAATTTTTTCCGAGATTGTTTTACCAAGACTTATGCCTGCTATATCAGCAGTTGCAATACTTTCGTTTATGACAAGCTGGAATGAGTATTTATTTGCAGTTATATTTACACGTAAGCCAGATAATTTCACTGTACCTCTGCTCTTATCGACAATGAATAGTGAGCAGGAATTGACTCAATGGGGACAAGTTGGCGCAGCTGGAGTTATATCAATAATACCAGTACTTGTGTTCGTTATTTTTGCCCAGAAATTACTTAAGGAGAATATATCAGCAGGTGCGGTTAAAGGATAGATATTTCGTATTTGGAAATAAAATATTGTCAGTAAGTAAATAGACAAAAGTAAATCTAGCGCCGTTTGAGCATTTAAGTAGCTATTAGAAATAATAGAAAGGCACCGGAGCAGAATTGCAAAGGTGCAAAGGCAGAAGTGCAGCTAAGCAGATTACAAAAGTATATTGCACAGAAGCAAAGCAGAACAAAAGTGTTAAAAGAGGAGGAAAACACGATGTTGAAAAACATAGGAAAGAAGGTATTAGCTTCAGGTTTAGCGTTAGTGCTAGGACTTGCTACTGTAGCTTGTGACTCTAAAGAATCAGCTTCAGGCACAAGTGATGGCAATGGAGCGACATTATCAATAGCAGCTAGAGGTGGTTCACACGTAGATGCTATTAATGCTGTCAAAGATGCTTTTGAGAAGGATCACAATGTAAAGATAGAAGTTACTGGTTATGAGAACGCAGACCTCAAAACAAATATTATGTTAGACAGCTCTAACAATACAGGGGACTTTGACTTAGTAATGCTAGATGACCCTTGGATTCCAGAGATGACACAAGCTAATATTTTATATAACTTAACTGAACATAAATATGAGCCGGATCCTGACTTTATCCAGGCAAGTATGGATATTGGTAAAGCTCCACACGCTACTGGGGATCAATTTGCCTTACCTTTCGCCGGTAACGTTATGTTGTTGTTCTATAACACAGAAATGGTTAAAGATGCTCCAACTTCATGGGAAGGAGTTCTAGACTTAGCAAATCAAGTTAAATCTGACGGTAAGTTAGGATATGTAATTCGTGGTCAACAAGGAAACCCAATTGTTTCAGACTGGTTGCCAATTTTCTGGGCAAATGGTGGTGATGTATTTGACAAGGACTGGAAAGCTACAGTTAATAATGAGGCTGGTATTGAAGCATTAAAACTTTACATCGAACTTCTAAACTCAGGTGCAAACTATGAGAAAAATGACTTGGTTTCATCAGTTGCAGATGGAAACGCAGCAATGGCATTAGGTTGGCCATCCTGGTTCGTAACTGACGAAGGTGCAACAGCAGCATATGCTCCAATTCCAGGTAAGTTCTCAGAAGCTAGTGAAGAACATCCAGCAGGTTTGATCGGAAACTGGTTCATGGGTGTAACAGCAAATTCAGGAAACAAAGATATAGCAGTTGAGTTATTAAAATACTTAACGTCAGCAGAAAGCCAAAAAGAAATGGCAAAAGTAGGTGGTGTACCTACAAGAACATCAGTTCTAAATGATGCAGAATTAGTAGAAGCAAATCCTCACTTCCCGACTTTAGCAGAAGGAACAGAGAAATCTAAGGTTCGTCCTCGTACAGAGAAATGGGGAGAATGTGAAGAAGCTCTAGGTGCTGAGCTGTCCGCTGCAGTTACAGGTGCAAAATCAGTAGAACAAGCACTTGCAGATGCAGAAAAAGAAATGAACAAAATAATGGGCAAATAGTATTAATTTAAGCACGGTAGGCCACTAATTATGACTGCCGTGCTTATCTTTTGTTTTAAGAGATAAAGAGGATCTATATGATAAGTGACCACATAGCAATAACTGAGTTCCAAGAGGATAATCAGTTAGCTAAAATTAAAGAAATTAACCAAAACCCCTCCAAGCAAAGGTCGTATGTAATGGGTCAAAAAATTAAAGATCGTCTTTTTACATATTCAATGATATGGCCAGCTTTATTAACTTTGATATTTGTCTCGATTGTACCAATTATTGCAATAATTAATACAAGCTTGACTAATTTAAACTTAATAAAAATGAATAATGGAGCAGAAGAGTTTATAAGATTTGAGAATTATAAGACAATTTTTCAAGATAGTAATTTCTGGCAAAGTATTGAAGTAACAGTTAAATTTACACTGATTGCCGTGTTTACACAACTTGCATTGGGAATGTTGATGGCAGTTTTTGTACATAAACAGAGAAAAGGTATTTGGGGAAGTGCAATAAAGATTATCTTGCTTTTGCCAAACCTTTGCCCACCTATTTCAATGATCTTAATCTGGCAAACAATGTACAGTAATAATTATGGTGTTATTAACCAGATCCTTAATGCATTAGGAATAGGATCTGTTAACTGGTTACAAGATATTAATGTTGCCTTCTTTGCTGTTTTGATTGTTGACATTTGGCAATATGCTCCATTTGTATATTTATTGTTATACACCTCTTTGACACAATTTCCTAAAGAAATGGAAGAAGCAGCTAACATAGATGGTGCTAGTTCATGGCAGATGTTTAAGTATATTACTTTGCCATATCTAGGGAAAACCCTTGGAATAGTTGCTCTCTTGAGAACAATTGACACATTTAGATTATTTGACAAGGTCAATGTTTTGACTGGTGGTGGTCCATACAATTCAACCAGGACAATCACAATGTATATTTATCAGACAGGTATTGATAGATTCGAGCTAGGCATGGCATCAGCAAGTAGTATTTTAATGACAATAGTTGTTTTGATCCTAGCTATCCCATACTTACGTTCGAATTTCAAAAACATAAAGAAAAGTAATAGGTAATTAAATTAGGTGTAAAATGATGATTGAGAAAAAATATATAATAAATAGAAATTTTAAAGTTAAGAAGATTGCATTACTCTTAGTTGCTATATTTACTGGTTCATTATTGATCTTTGGAACTAGCATTGCAGCTATGGAGAGCTCAGTCCAGGACAACGTAGAACAAGAGAGTTCAGCCCTGGAAAATGCTGAGAAAAATAGCGCTTATTGGCACGATAGTAGTTTAAATTTAGACAATAGCGATTGGATGTCTAGAGTCTCAGACGATAAACTAATCAGTGAGTTATCCATTCCAGGGACTCACGATACTATGGCCTATAATCCAGATTTGAAATTCCTGAATATTACAAGAACTCAAACTATTAGTTTAGAAAATCAATTAAATAGTGGTATCAGATACCTGGACATTCGTTTGACATATCAGAATGATAGATTTGATATTAATCATGGAGCTATTTATCTAGGATATAACTTTACAGATGTTCTTGAAACTGTAGAAGAATTTTTGAGTGCGAACCCAAGTGAGACAATTGTAATGCGACTTAAGCAAGAACATAGTAAATCTAGTCTTGCCGAAATGAAGAATTTATTCGATAAATATTTTGAAGAATATAGAGATTTATTCTGGACAAAAGACTCTAGTAACTCCCCAAGCAATCCGAGTTTAGCTGAACTTAGAGGTAAGATCTTAGTAGTCTCAGAAGTAGATAGTATAGATTTTTCCCTAAGGTTTAAGGATATTATTTTGCAAGATTACTTTGCCCTAGGAACTGTATATAATATCACTGATAAATGGGATAAAGTTAGAAATCACATTGAGCTGAGTAATCAAGATTATAGTAATAATATTTACATGAACCATTTAAGCGCAACCGGTGGAGCTATGCCTTATACGGTGGCTAGTGGACAGATTATTCCAGATAATAATACAGAGAAACTTTGGACGGGTATAATCAGGCCTACCAAGGAAAATGTGGATTATCCTTATTTCTCTAAAAGAGAGTTTTTACCAGGATTAAACGCTTTCTATTACAGAGGTATAAATGAACTATTTGTAGACTATATACAGAATAATTATATTGAAAATAAGACAGGTATAGTGATTGCGGACTTCCCAGGGGCAGCACTGATTAATTCGATTATAGAAGTTAATTTCAGTTAGAGGTGTGAAGATGTTGGACGCTAAGATACAATACCAGGATGGAGCATTTTCCTGTGAAAGTGACTTAGATATCTTTAATCCTAATTGGATGAGCAAATTACCTGAGCGAAAAAAACTTAATCAGATCTCTATACCTGGTACTCATGATAGTATGGCTTATGGGGAAAAGATTGAGTTTGCGTCAAACACCAGGACTCAATCCCTAAGCCTCAAGAACCAGTTGAACAAAGGTATTCGTTTTTTAGACATAAGGCTTAATTATAGAGAAAAGTTTTTCGCTATACATCATGGATCGATTTTCTTGGGATTTAATTTCTTGGAAGTGCTTGTCGATTGTGAGAATTTTCTCGAGAAAAATCCCAGTGAGTTTATTCTAATGCGTGTACAGCAAGAGGCTAGTTCGGCCAATGATAGGCAGATTTGGGCCATGTTTAGAAAGTACCACGATATGTTTAAGAATTTGTTCTGGCTCAATCGCAAGGGACTAGTTAATCCAAATATTGAAGAATTGAGGGGGAAAATTGTCTTGTTGAGTGAGTTGGAATATGTAGACTTCTCGCTTAAGTATAGTTCCTTAGAGATTCAAGATTATTACAGTCTTGAGAGTTTAGATAATTTAAAAGACAAATATATTGCTATTAAAGATCATTTCGATAAATGTAATACCGATGTGAAAGGGGGATCAGAGAAAATATTTTTAAACCATATTAGTGCCAAAGATGCGGCTTTCCCTTACATGATTGCTGGTGGCAGAACAGTCATGAAAACTAATAGTCCTAGGATTGTTACGGGCAAGATCCTTTTCGAGAATGATGATGAAAGTTTGTACCCAAGGTTGGATCTAGGAGAGGGTGTTTTTGCGGAGGTTTATCCTGGAGCTAATAAGATGACGCTAGATCTTGTAAACAAGGCAGAGTTAAAGTACTTAGGAATTGTAGTTTGTGACTTTCCTGGTTCTGAATTAATCCAAAAAGTTATAAATACTAATTTCGATTAGATCGTAAAAAATAGAATAAAATACAGATGAACTTTGAGGAGAGTTATTTGTAAAAAGATTTTTAATATAGCAGTCAAAAGTTGATAAGAAATTTAACAACTTTAGTACTAGACCTGAGTATGTCTTAAAAAGACTCTTTTTTATTTGGGGTTGTTGGGATATTTGGATATTCTATGGTTTTGTAGAAAGTTGTTGGAAACTGTAGATAATAGTTGGAAAATTTTCGAGATGTTTTCTATAAAGTAAAATGCAAAGCCGTAGAGAATTAGAAACTATCTGACTAGTAAAATTCTGAGTAGGAGTAATTATTGCTTTGTTATAATTAAAAGACTAAGTGTTTAGGAGAGAAATTATGTCTGTTGACAAATTTAAAGGCAAGAAAATATACATAGCTTACGGTAGTAACCTGCATGTTGAGCAAATGCAAGAACGCTGTAAGGAGGCAGAGTTGTTAGGAGTAGCAACTCTCCAAGATCACTGCTTAGAGTACAAGGGAGAACCTGGCAGAGCATACCTTACAATTGCTCCATCTATAGGTGAATTTTTGCCCGTGGCCGTGTGGCTAACTAGTGCTGCAGATGAACTAGCTCTAGATGAGTATGAGGATTATCCTGAGCTTTATTACAAGACATCCTACCAGGTAAAACTTGATAAAGTATTTCCTGAATTTGCTCAAGACTTCAAGCAAGGAGATACCATCAATGCCTACACCTATGTTATGCAAGATGATAAAGTTCCAGCACGACCAACTGATGAATATATTGAAATTTGTAAAGCCGGATATGATAATTTTGGCTTTGATAAGAAAATCTTAGATGAAGCTTTAGTGAAACTAAGGTAGTATAAATATATTAATTATTTATTTTATACAAGGAGTGCAAGATGAGTAGGGCGGATGAATTATTTGTTAAAGATTGTAGACGCATTTTAGACGAAGGTTATGAGCAAAATTCAGGTGAAACTAGAGCTCGTTGGGCAGATGATGGCTCACCAGCTTATACCAAGAAAATATGCTCTGTAGTAAATAGATACAACTTACAAGAAGAGTTCCCAATCCAAACAATTAGACCAATTAATTATAAGGCTGCTATTGACGAGATTTTGTGGATTTGGCAAAAGAAATCTAATGTAGTTTCAGAATTAAATAGTAAAATTTGGAATCAATGGGAAAAAGAGGATGGCACTATTGGTAAGGCTTACGGCTACCAGTTAGGACGAGTACATAAGTACCCAGAAGGTGAATTCGATCAGGTCGATAGAGTCTTATATCTTTTGAAAAACAACCCTGATAGTAGAAGAATTCTGACTTCTATGTATAACTTTGATGACTTAAACGAGATGGCTCTATACCCATGTGCATACGGTATGATGTTTAATGTTTTTGGGAACAAGCTTAATGGTATACTACAGCAAAGATCTCAAGATATGTTAGTTGCTAATGGTTGGAATGTTGTCCAATATGCAGCTTTGATACATATGTTTGCTCAGGTAAGTGGGCTTGAAGCAGGTGAGTTGGTGCATGTTATTTCTGATGCACATATCTATGACAGACATTTCGAGATTGTAGAAGAAGTTATAGAGCGAGAGCAATATCCAGCACCTAAGTTGTGGATTAATCCTGAGGTAAAAGATTTCTACGATTTCACAGTTGATGACTTCGTTTTAGAAGATTACAAGCATGGCGAAAGAGTACGTAAGATTCCAGTGGCAGAGTAGATTAGTTTACCTGGAATAAACTTCCTTACTTACATTTAATAAAACAAAAACTCAACAGAACAAACTGTTGAGTTTTATTTTGCGCAAATTTATAAATATCTTTTTCATTTCATATACATCTCATATTGGATTGCTATATTACTATCATCCCCAAAGGAGAGGAACGAATATGTCTATAAAAAGTAGAGCTTTTAAATATTTAACGAGAAAAACCAGCCGAAGTATAATTATGTTCTTGCTGATGACCTTGATAACAATAACTTTGTTTTCTAGTATTTCTATTCACTCGTCAGTGAAGTCGCTTAAACACAGCTTGCAATATAATACGAACTCTTCATTTAGCATAGAAAGCACAAATGGTAGCATAGCAATCCAAGATCTTCAGTTTTTGCAAAATGAAGATATCAAAGCGAAAGTAGCCAAGACTAACTATCAACTAGAAGGATTTGCTAGCTTAAAAGAGATGCAAGTTGTTTCAACCGAGAATGGTGTAATTCTAGATGAGGATATTAACGCTGGAACAACTAATGTGTTGAGAGTATCAGCAGTTCAAAGATCAAATGACCATAGAAGTTTCATAGCAGAAAGCTTCAAGCTGGTATCAGGTAGACACTTAAATGAAAATGACCAAAACAAAATCCTTGTTCACGAGGAGTTTGCAAAACTAAACAACCTTAAACTAGGCGACAAAGTCAAGTTGAGTAAGGCAGAATTTAACCAGGAGCAGATGTACCCTGAAAGAAATGAGAACGACGGGGTAGAATTGTATACGAACGAAAAAACTCAGGAGTCAAACCAACAAAATAATTTACACCACAAATCCAAAACAACGCAAAATATGACTACTGATCCAATTGACTACGAAATCGTAGGAATTTTCACAGGGGAAACTTTAGAAAATTTCACGGGTACATCTGCTGATATTAGTCAAAACCATGTGTTTACAGATTTTCATTCTGCTCAGAGCTTAAGTGCTCATGAATATAATGAAAAAGAAGGAGACGCTAAGTCAAGCGAGAGGGCAAGTACTGTAAGAGTATTTGCGAAAGATGCTGCGGAATTAGATAGTCTGTATGCTAAAGTGCAAGAAGCCCTTAAAGATAATAAGAATGTAAAACTAGTTAAAGATGCTAACAGTGTATCTGATGTCTTAGATTCTATAGCTGTAGTAGAGCAGATAGTCTTGATTATGAGCCTAGCAATTTTCTTTGGTGGTATTTTAGTCCTAAGCTTATTACTATTGCTATGGTTGCGTGAGAGGATTCATGAGGTAGCTATTTTGCTAAGCGTAGGTAAGAGTAAATCTGAAATTATTTATCAATTTTTACTAGAGTTATTCGTATTATCTATACCTACAATTGTCATTAGTACATTGCTCTCTGCTTTTACTACACAATGGATGTGGAAAGCATTCATAGCAGATGAAGTTTCAGCGAGCGAGTCTATAATGAATGCAGGTTTAGGAAATAATTTATGGCTGAACACTTTAATTACTTATGGGGTTCTATGCCTGATAGTAGTAATTGCAGTTTTGATAAGTTCATTCTTCATATTGAAGAAGAAACCAAGAGAATTATTAGATGAAATTATTTAAAAATGTGAGTTTGAAAGGTTAAATTTAACAAGATTATAAGAGGTGAAAAAATGGGAATTTTAAATATAGAAAATGTAAGTTACGCATATAACGGTACAAAAAATTTAGTTCTTAATGATATCAATGCTGAGTTTTTGCCAGGGAAGTTTTATGCAATTATAGGTAAATCAGGTGCAGGTAAATCTACACTACTGTCATTGTTAGCAGGTTTGGATAGTCCTGATAAAGGATATATAAAAGTTCAAGGCAAAGATATTGCGGAGGCAGGTTATACAAATCATAGAAAATCTAATATTGCCCTAGTTTTCCAAAGCTATAACCTCATCGATTATTTGAGCCCACTGGAGAACATTCGTCTCGTAAACAAGGATGCAGATCCACAAATACTTTTAGATTTAGGTTTGAGTGAGGAAGAGATCAATAGAAATGTTTTGAAACTATCTGGTGGTCAACAGCAGAGAGTTGCAATTGCTAGAGCTTTGGTATCTGCAGCGCCTATTATTTTGGCGGATGAGCCTACAGGTAACCTGGACGAAGATACTGCTAACGAAATAATTGCTCTACTTAAGAAGTACGCACTAGAAATGAATAAATGTGTAATTGTTGTAACTCACAGCTTCAGTTTGACAGAAATGGCAGATGCAGTTTTGCAGTTGAAATCTAAGAAACTTAAATTTGTTAGAGAATTAGAAGATTAATATCTGCGTAGATTTTAAATAGATATTGAGAGGTTTAAGAGGTTTATTATGTTTAAAAATGCATTTGCTTATGTAACAAAGAAAAAAGTTAAAACACTTGTACTGTTTTTGATAATTATGTTAATGGCAACTTTGTGCTTAACAGGTTTATCTATAAAATCAGCTACTGATGAAGCTGCAAAAGAGACTTTTAAAAATATTAGTAATAGCTTTAACATGCAAATTAATAGAAGGACAAATCAAGGTACAGCAAGAGGTGCAGGTAACTTGAAGTCTGGAGATATAGATAAAATTGCTAATTTACCAGGAGTTGAAAAGCACTTGCGTAGAATGAGTGCAGTTGCAGACTTGGTAGATATGGAGAGAGTTGAAACTGAGAATACTTTAGCCAACCTAGATGAGCATAAGAAAAAATATTTTGGCCAAGCAGTAATGGTTACTGGTGTTAATGACTCCTCTGTAGAAGATAAATTCAATTCAGGTGCCTTGCAACTTAAAGAAGGACGTCATATAACTCCAGAAGACAAAAATGTTGTCTTATTACACGAAAGCTTAATGAAGAAAAACAATCTTAAATTAGGAGATAAGATTAAGCTAAAAGGTAATCCTTACGATGCCGATAATGTTAAACAATCTTCAGAGACTACAGAGGTTACAATCATTGGTGTTTTTGGTGGAGATAATCAAGGACAAGTAACTTATGCCTTAGAGCTAAATGACAATATTGTTATTTCAGACTTGACAACCAGTAATACTTTATACGATACAGACGCAGAAACAGCTAATTATATGGACGCTACATTCTTCTTGAAGGGCGGAGAAAACCTAGACAAAGTAATGGCAGAAGCTAAGAAACAAAGTATCAATTGGGATAGCTATACTCTATTCAAGAGTGAAAGCAACTTCCCAGTATTGCAAGAATCAATCAATGGAATTTATGGATTCGCGAGAACAATGTTCGTAGGATCTCTAATCTTCTCAGGATTGGTAATAACCTTGATCTTATTCTTGTGGTTGAACGCTCGTAAGAAAGAAGTTGCCGTCCTACTAAGTATTGGTAGAAGCAAACTACAAATCATCGGACAGTTTATATCCGAAGTACTTATCATTAGTGTGTTTAGTTTCACCGGAGCATATTTCTTGTCTAAGTACACAGTCAATGGATTTGCAAATGGAGCAATCCGCCATGCTACTAAATCTATCACTAAGAAGCTAGGCCAAGCAGCAGCTCAATCTAACTTAGGTGGAGGTGCCGAGGCTGAAGGATTCAACAAGACTATAAGTGAACTTAATGTTGCGGTAGATCCAAGTCATATGATGTATGTTGTGATTATAGGTATTGTAGTTTTGGTATTGGCAGTATTGCTAGCAAGTTATAAAATAATGAAGAGTAGAGCAATCGAACTATTGACTGATATTAAATAGTTTGACTAGCTTAGTTACTTGAAGGGACGAGACTGTTAAGCTTGTCACAACGAGCAAAACAAATATTTAGAAACAATGAAAGTGAGCAGCAATGAATATCTTAGTTGTAGAAGATGAGAAGATTATTCTAGATGGTATTTGTGAATATTTAGAGAGTCTAGGGTATATTTGCATCAAGGCTCCTGATGGACAAATGGCTATTGAGAAGTTTCAAAACAACAAGATAGACATGCTGCTTCTTGATGTTATGCTCCCTATCAAGAATGGTCTGGAAGTCCTGAAGGTTGTGCGAGAAAATAGCAAGATTCCGGTATTGATGTTGACCGCTCTTGGTGATGATGAAACTATGATCAAGAGCTTTGACCTACTTGTTGATGGTTATATTACTAAGCCTTTTTCTCTAGCAGTTCTTGGCAAAAGAATAGAGGCTATTAAGAAACGCTACTATACCGAGACAGAAATTTGGGTTTATGAAGATGTTAGGGTTAATTTTTCTGCTTTTGAAGCAACTTACAAGGGTCAAGAAGTTAAGCTAACTACCAAGGAATTTGAAGTTTTGCGCTTGCTTTGTCAGAACGAAAATCAAGTCTTAAGTCGTAGCCAGATCTTGGATCACATTTGGGAAGATGTAGATGATGCGCCTATAGATAGAATTGTTGATGCCTATATAAAAGAGTTACGCAAAAAGTTAAATTTAGATTGCATTAAGACTATAAAAAATGTAGGTTATGTATTACAACGAAAGTAATTTGCTGAGGTTGAGGTCCAAAGGTTGAGGTACAAAGGTAGAGGTGCAATGCGAAGACTGAAGATTTTACCAAAAACATTTTTATATACTTTGAGTATTCTAGTGACAGTTGTACTTATTGCACACCTGACAATTTACTTAGTTTTCCCAGCTCTTTATTTAGAAAATAGAAAAAATGACCTCAGTGTTCAAGCAGACCTTTTGGCAGAGAATTTATATGGACTGAGTAAGGGCGAAATTGAAAAATCTATAAATCTCTATAATAGAAGTAACGATATTAGTGTTAGCCTGAAAGATCCTCAAAATTTGAATCCAGGTAAACTGGAAGTCCCTATAGATGACAATGTAGGTCGTATGCCTGGTAGTGATAAGAACTCATTGTTTATTGAAGATAGGAAAGTAAAAAGTGCTGAAGGGCAAGAACTAACGATTCAACTGATTTCTTCACAGGAACTTTTCCATGAGGCCAAAGAACTTACCCTGGACATTTTGCCATACTCCTTGATTGTATGTTTAATTTCTGCGGCTATACTGTCATATATTTACGCAAGAAGAATAACCAGACCTCTGATAGATATAAAATCAGTTACAAGACGCATGAAGCAATTAGAGGAAGATGCTTTCTTTGAAATTGATTCTGAAGATGAGATTGGTGAGTTTAAATCACAAGTTAATAGTGTATATGATCAGTTGCTACAAATTATTTCTGAGTTGCAAGAGAAAAATGAATACATGCTCAACACAGAAAAGCAGAAAGTAGACTTCTTGCGTAGTACTTCACATGAGCTCAAAACCCCTTTGGCAAGCCTGAGAATTATGCTGGAAAATATGCAGCTTAACATTGGTAAATATGCCGATAGGGATAAGTACCTGGCGGAGAGTATTAATGAAGTCGATAGAATGACTGAACTAATGAGCGAAATACTTAATGTTTCTAAATTGCAAGAAGTTAATAGTCCTAGTGAAATTTTAGATCTCGAAGAAGTTTTGAACGAAGTTCTGGCTGAGTACAAGGTATTGATAAAAGCAAAATCAATCAAACTTTGTGTAGAGTTGGAAGGAGAAAATGTTTACATAGCCAAATCTGCTCTTAAAAAAGTTCTTTCTAATTTAATCAGTAATGCTGTTAAATATACCGAAGAATCTGGGAGTATCCACATTTATACAGACCAAAACAAATTATATATAGAGAACACTGGAAAAGTTCTGAGTGAGAAAGAATTGAAAAAAGTTTTTGAGATCTTCTATAGAAGTGAAATTAAAGATAAGAATTCTCTTCAAGATGGCAATGGATTAGGGCTTTATGTGGTCAAGAATATTTTAGACCTTTATGGATTCAGCTATGATTTTAAGGCAAGTGCTGCGGGAATGGTTTTTGTAATTGACCTTATGAGTAATAAATAGATTTTTGCCTGTGAAAAGAGCTGAAAGTTCGCCGGATCCGGCCTTATTTACAAAATAATTAATAAATTTTATCCGTAAGTGTTATTATTAAGTGTGAACAAAATGCTAATAGATAAATAGTCGCTGTTGCTTATTGGCAAGAACGCTAGGAGGAGGTTATTATGGCATATAGAATGATTTTAAACGAACGCTCTTACTTCGGAGCAGGGGCAATTGAGAATATTCCAGTAGAGTTTAAAGGACGTGGATTAAAGAAGGCAGTTGTTATTACTGATAAAGGCTTGCTAAAAGCTGGTGTAGTAGATAATGTTACTGCTATTTTGGATAGAGAAAATATTGATTATGAAATTTTCGATGAAGTTAATCCAAACCCATCAGTTGACAATGTTAAAGCAGGTGTAGAATTTGTTAAAAATGCAAATGCAGATTGCTTAATTGCTATAGGTGGTGGTTCTTCAATGGATACAGCAAAAGCTGTTGGTATAATTATTGAAAATCCTGAATTTGCAGATGTTGTCAGCCTAGAAGGTGTTGCAGATACTAAACACAAAGCCATGATGACTTTCGCAGTTCCTACAACAGCAGGTACTGGTGCAGAAGTTACAATCAACTACGTTATTACTGATACAGCTAATAAACGTAAATTTGTTTGTGTAGACCCTAACGATATCCCTGATGTTGCATTTGTAGATAGTGACTTAATGATGTCAATGCCAGCTAAATTAGCAGCAGCTACAGGTATGGATGCTTTGACACACGCTATTGAAGGTTACATCACACCAGGTGCATGGGAAATGAGTGACATGGTTCACATCAAAGCAATTGAAATGATTGGTGCAAATATTAGAGCAGCTGTAAAAGGTGATCCTAAAGCTAGAGAAAATATGGCAACAGGTCAATATATTGCAGCTATGGGATATTCAAACGTAGGATTAGGTTTGGTCCACGGTATGAGTCACCCACTAAGTGCTTGGTACGGAATAGCTCATGGTCAAGCTAATGCAATTTTACTTCCAACAGTAATGCGTTATAACAAAGACTTTACCGGTGAAAAATATAGAGATATTGCAAAAGCTTTAGGCGTAGAAAATACAGAATCTATGTCAATTGAAGAAGCAAGAGATGCAGCTTGTGATGCAGTTCTACAAATTGCTAAAGATGTAGAAATGACAGAGAAATTGTCAGACTTAGGCGTAAAAGCAGAAGATTTACCAGAGATCGCAAAAGATGCTTTGGCAGACGTTTGTACACCAGGAAACCCAAGAGAAGCAAAATTAGATGAAATCCTAGAGTTATACAAATCATTGATGTAGGATTTTAATTTTAAATATATTAATTTTGTATAGATTATTAGAGCTACGTGGCAAAATCTTGTCACGTAGCTTTTGTTTTTGGTTTTCTTATATTCTTATACTGTTCGCGATGTATTTTTGTTAGAATGTATGCAAAGTGGAATATAATATATTCGTACGGTCTCGGTATGTGACAGATTTGATTAGTAAAAAGTTTAATTAAAAGAAAAGGAATGAAAAAATATGGATTTTAAAGCGTTATTAAAAGCAGGTGGAGTTTTTGTAGTAGTTGTTATTGCCTTGTGGTTTACAAGAGGAGTATTTAACTTTATCTCTAAATGGATTGTTTCTCCAGGATTAGTACTTGTCGCTTTGGTTATTGCATTTTTTGCATATAAATTCTTTAGGGGTCAAGATAATAACAACAAAAATATAAATGCAAATTCAAACACTAATACAAACACAAATTCTAGCAGTGTTAATAATCAAGACGATTTTAATTAATTAGTTAGTTAGGGTAGTTAGGGAAAAATAATTGGAAAATAGAGCAAAAAAGAAAATTTTAATCTTGTCTAGTGGTACAGGTAGTGGGCACAATAGAGCGGCTGAAGCTATTATTGAAGCCTGGGAAGCCAAAGGCATGGAATGCAAAATGTATGATATTCTGAGCTTCTTCAGCGAAAAAGCCAGAGAGACGATCATTAATATGTACAACGGTGCAGTTAATAGTCTGGCAGAAGGCTGGGGAATCCTCTACAGAACCGCAGAAATAACTGACAAGATTTCTTTCTTTGCGCCAACTTACTGGTTTAATAGTACATACGCTAAGAAATTGTATGAACATATTAAGAAAGAAAAATACGATGCAGTTGTTTGCACGCATATGTTCTCTATGGAAACAGTAACTAAGTTGAAAAGAGAAGGATACTTAAAAATCCCAACTTTTGCAGTAATTACCGACTATGCTATGTACCCATTTGTGGCAAAAACTGATGTTGATTATTATTTTGTATCTTGTCCGGAGGTCAAAGCAGCTTTTCTTGAGCACGATTTCTCTGAAAATAGGATTATTGTTTCAGGAATTCCAGTTTCAGCTAAATTTAGTGCAGACTTAAGTAAGGAAGAGGCAAGAAAGCAATTGAACTTGCCAGTAGAAGGTGACGTCTACCTAATCATGATGGGTGGTACAGGATTTGGAAATGCGAATGAACTAACAGACAGTATTTTGAAAAAGTCACCGAAATCTTATATTGTCGTTTTCACTGGTAATAACTCTAAACTCAAAAAAGAATTTGAAGAAGAATATTCAGGTTCAGAAAATGTAATTGCTTTAGGCTTCACAGACAAAGTTCATTTGTATATGCGAGCTGGAGATGTTTTGCTTACAAAGCCAGGAGGTTTAAGTAGTACTGAAGCCTGTGTAGCAAATATTCCTTTGGTACACACTCGTGCAATACCAGGTCTAGAGACAGATAATTTAGAATATTTCATAAAAAAAGGTATGAGTGCGACTGCAGATAGTGCAGAAGGTTTTGCAGAACTAGCATACAAATTAATTAACGATAAAGTGGCTGCGACAACTATGCGCAAAGCTCAGACTGAAAATACTAATGCTGATTCGGCTAAAGATATTGCTGAGTTTATTTTGGAGAAGGTGCAGTAGGTTCGCTATTCTTTCTATTGCAGTAGCCATGTAAATTGACAAGCAAATTTTTGTCAAGTAAACTTTATAGGCGTTTGATTTTATTTTGACGTCAAAAGATGTTTAATAGGAGGTTAATTAAATTGGATACTTATCCCAGTTATACAAGTCAAAGGAAAATCCAGATACAAAATTTAATTAATCACTAAAAATAGTGAGAGTCTTTACTTTGCTATTTTTGGTGAGCGAATGGAGGTTCTCATGAAAATATTCAAAAAGCTGAAATCAGCTAATGATCCTAAAATTCAGGGAAATACACAAAAAAATAAGATAGATAATTTAAAGAAGTTTTCTAATGCTTCTGTAGACGAAACTCTTGCAATGCTTGAAACTAGAGTTGAAGGTTTGACGACCTCAGAGGTTGAAGCTAGACGAGAGCAATATGGAATGAATGAGTTTGAACAAGCTGATAAGCATACAATGCTTGGCAGATTATTTGAGGCTATTATTAACCCTTTTAATATAATTTTGTTGATTATCGCTGCAGTTAGTTTTGTTACAGACGTTATTATTAGCCAAGAGTCTGACTACCTTACAATAATAATAATTTTATTTATGGTGGCTTTATCTTCTATAGTAACTTTCATACAAAGTAGAAACTCTGACAAAGCTGCTGCAAGTCTACATAGCTTGGTTGCTAATACTTGTCATGTGTACAGAAACAATGAATTAGTTGAAATCAATATAGATGAAGTTGTTCCAGGTGATATTGTTTATTTGTCATCAGGCGATATGTTGCCAGCAGACGTTAGATTTATTAGAGCGAAAGATACTTTTATTTCTCAATCTGCTCTTACTGGTGAATCTCAACCTATTGAGAAATACGTTGATGTTCAGACTCCGGACCAAGATTTAACTGATATTGAAAATATTGCATTGCTGGGTTCAGATCTGGTTAGTGGTAGTGCATTAGGAGTAATTTTAACTACTGGTTCTAATACTTACTTCAGTAGTATTGCAGATGCAGCAAGTAGTGATAAAGCAGAATCTAGTTATGATAGAGGCATTTATTCAGTCAGTAAACTTCTTTTGCGAATGATGCTCTTGTTGGTACCAATAGTATTTGCGATTAATGCTTTCGTCAAAGGTGATTGGCTAAATGCTTTATTATTTTCAGTAAGTCTAGCAGTTGGTCTAACTCCTGAGATGTTGCCAGTAATCATGACCACTACGCTTTCACGTGGTGCGGTTAACATGAGTAAAAGAAAAGTTATTGTTCGTAAACTTGGTTCAATTCAAACATTCGGTGAAATGGATATTCTTTGCACAGACAAAACAGGTACTTTGACCGAGGATAGAATTGTTCTAGAAAAATACATGGATCTAAATGGTCAGGATGATAGAAGAGTGTTACGCCATGCTTACCTTAACTCCTACTTCCAAACAGGGTTGAAAAACCTAATAGATGTTGCAGTAATTAATAGAGCGAATAAATATGATATGAGCGATATCTTGAATGACTATGAAAGGATTGATGAGGTCCCATTTGACTTTGCTAGACGTAGAATGAGTGTTGTTCTTGAAGATAAGAATGGGAAACGTCAGCTAATCACAAAAGGTGCTGTTGAAGAAGTTATGGATATCTGTAGCTTTGCTGAAATTAATGGGGAAGTTTTGCCGTTAGAGGAGCAAGAAATTAAAATTGCTATGAATACCTATAGAGAACATAATGATGCAGGTTTACGCATGATTGCTGTTGCTCAAAAGAATGAGGTTCCAGAAGCGGGTGCTTTCTCAGTTGAAGACGAAAGTGACATGGTTCTCATTGGATTTGTAGCCTTCTTAGATCCACCAAAAGAAAGCGCTGAAGAAGCTATTAGAATTCTTAAAGAGTATGGTGTAAGACCAATAGTCTTAACTGGAGACAGTGAAGGTGTAGCGATGAAAGTATGCCAGAAGGTTGGCATTGACGTACATTATCACTACCAAGGGCACGAAGTAGAAACGATGAGTGATGCTCAACTTCAAGAAGCTGTAGAAAAAGCTAATTTATTCAGTAAACTTTCTCCAATGCAAAAAGAAAGAGTTGTCAAAGCCTTACAAGTTAAAGGTCATACAGTTGGATATATGGGAGATGGTATAAATGATACACCTGCTCTAAGACAGGCAGACGTTGGTATCTCTGTAGATTCAGCAGTTGATATAGCGAAGGAAACAGCGGATATAATCTTGCTCGAAAAAGATTTGATGGTACTAGAAAACGGTATAATCGAGGGAAGAAAAACTTTCGGAAACATGATGAAGTATCTGAAACTTGCTGTTAGTGGTAATGTCGGAAATATGATTTCTGTTATAGTAGCAAGTATATTCTTGCCATTCCTACCTATGCTTCCAGTACAAATTCTAGCTCAGAACCTACTTAACGACTTTGCTCAAATGGGTATAGCGCTAGATAACGTTGATGCTGAGTACGTCCGCAAACCAAAGAGATGGGATACAAAAGAAATCCAAGAATTCATGTGGATTATGGGCCCTGTAAGCTCTATATTCGATATATGTATCTTCATTGCACTATGGTTTGGTATGGGTTTCAACACAGTAGAACAAGCTATGTACTTCCAGGCAGGTTGGTTTGTTTTCGGTACAATATCTCAAATTTTGATTATTTACTTGCTGAGGACTGAGAGAATACCATTCTTTAAGAGTAAACCAGCTAAGGTGTTAGTCGGCTTAACTTTATCCGTATCAGTGGCTGTTTTGGCACTTGCGTTTACGCCTTTAGCCATAAGTTTAGATATGGGAATTCTAAGCTGGAATTACCTGCTTTACTTGATACCTGTCCTTTTAGGATATGCTTTAACAACAGAATGGGTGAAGAATATAATGAACAAAAATAAGTAGTAGGGTAAAGGTTTAAAGGCCTTACTAGCAGATTTATAAAATTACTAAATAGCACGGCTAAAGGATGATATCCACTAGCTGTGCTATTTTTTATCTCAAAACTAGTTGTAGAGTGTTTTCTCCTTTGAATCAGGATATATTTCATTAAATAAAGATTTTTTAATGTTAATTATGTTAGGAAAATGTATGTTTTAAAATTAGAAAGTTGTGAATTTGCTTAGTACTGCCTGCTCATATAATAGCTTTAATGTGATTATTCAAAACATGTTTGGTAATATTGCACAAAAAACTTGATTTATTTGTAGCTGATGGCTATACTTTAACCTGTTGATTTATTTATTCGTATTTGGAGGGTGTGATGAAAAAAATATCTAGTAAGATTCTTGCTGGTATTAGTGCCTTTAGCATTTTATTAAGCTCAGCATTAATAACAGAGAAAATTAACGTAGGGGCTCAAGAGAGTCTAAGTTCGAGTGAAGAAGCTATTCAAGAATATAAATATAATCCTGAATCAACTGCTTTGTTCCCTAAGACTTTATTGAACTGGAGTCCAGAAACAGATAGTGATGCAATCTATAATGTATCACGTGTACCTCTTGCTTCAAGAGTACAAGGTGAACCAGTTAATGAGCATCAAAGTACAAAAGCTAAAGTCATGTCATTGGCAATCGCAAATAAGCATACTGCAGGAACTCCTTCACAAGGTGGCTCTGATAAGGCTGTTTATAATTTTACAAACTGGCAATACGTAGACTATTTGATAGCGTGGGCAGGATCAGCAGGCGAAGGTATTATCGTACCTCCAAGTGGTGACCTAACAGACTCAGCTCATAGAAATGGTGTACCAGTTTTGGGTACAGTATTTTTCCCACCAGAAGCTTATGGTGGTAGATCTACTTGGGTAGATGAATTTGTTGTTAAGGCAGAAGATGGTTCATTTCCAGTAGCAGATAAGTTAATCGAAATGGCTAATTATTATGGTTTTGATGGTTGGTTTATTAACCAAGAGACTAATGTAAGCCTAGCAACAGCAACAGCTCTACAAGAATTTATGAAATACTATCAGAAAAATAAATCTGAGAATCAACATTTGACTTGGTACGATTCTATGCTCCCTAGCGGAGGTGTTTCATGGCAGAATCAACTTAATGATAGAAATGCTAAGTTCTTCCAAGATGGCAATACTAAAGTTTCAGATTCTATTTTCTTAAACTTCTGGTGGAATGCAGATATGTTGAGAAGTTCAGGCGAATTAGCTAAATCATTAGGCAGAAATGAGTATGAAGTATTTGCAGGTTTAGATGTACAACAACACGGTACAAATATGAGGACTACTCCTGAGAATATTTATCGAAGCGGTCAGGGTGATGCTCCGTTGTCCTATGCTCTATATTGTCCAGATTGGACTTTAAGAAATGGTGCTAACCATGATGTCAATAAATTCCAAGAAAATGAGCAGGACTTCTGGATAAACGCCGCAGATGATCCAAGACAAATTTCTGCAACAGGTAATTGGTATGGAATATCAAAATATGTAGTTGAAAAAACTCCTGTAATTTCATATCCATTCATTACTAATTTCAATAATGGTGTTGGTGAGAATTTATACTCTGAAGGTAAAATAATTAATCCAGGATCATTCAATAATAGAAGTTTACAAGATATTATGCCAACTTATAAATGGATAATTGATAATGGTGAAGGAAATAGCCTAAAAGCTAGATTTACCTATGAAGATGCTTTCAATGGAGGTTCTTCAGTAAAACTAAGTGGTAATATGGCAGCTGGTTCTGAATCATTTATTAAACTTTATGCAAGTCAACTATCATCAGACAAAAACTTAACTGCTGAAGTTATAACTAAGGGTGCAGATAAAGTTAAACTAGTTCTTGAGACTAACGAAGGAACACTAGAATTTGATGCTGGTAATACAGAAAGTATAAATTCTTGGACAAAATCTACTTTTGGTATAAGCGAAGTAAAAAATAAAGTTGTTAAATCAATTGGCTTAAAACTAGCAGTAAATGAGGCTCAAGAAGCGAATATATTCATAGGTAAAATTTCATTAGTTGAAGATGGTGAAATTGGATCTCCAAATAAAATAGAAAATCTAAAAGTAGTTGGTAAGACTGTTCAAGATGATTTGACTGAGAGTGCCAGATTATCTTGGACTGATGCAGGTAAAAATGCATACACATATAACATATATGAAGTTAATAATGGCGAAGAAACATTATTGGCAAGTACTTCAAATAATGCATTTACATTGTTGAATCAAAAACGAAATGATGCTGATGAAATAACATACAAAGTGTATCCAGTTAATGCTATTGGTCAAGAAGCAAAAGATAAAGGTGCAGAAGTAAAATATACTTTTAATAAGTTGAATACACCTGATATAAACTTCAATGCTGAGACAACATTTGCTAAAGCTGGTGATGAGATTAAAATTGAAGCTAAAACTTCTCCATCAACCACAAAAATCGAGTGGGTAATTAATGGTGGTGAAATAGTAGAGCAAGAAGGAAATAAAGTAGTTGTAAAATATGAAAAAGCTGGTGTATATACAGTAATTGCTGAAGCAAGTAACAAAGTAGGTACCAGTAAAGCAGAGAAGAAGAATTACATTTATGTCTATGACGAAAACTCAGATTTAACCGTAGAAAACTTAGCTCGTAAAGTAAATTCTCCAGATGCATTTTCAGGTTCTGGTTTTGTAAATTATAGTGAAGGTTATAGACAAGCCTTTGATGGTATCAAGAGTACCAAATGGTGTGATAACTCTAGCGATCAACCATATATTGAAATTGATTTAGGATCTGTAAAAACAATTACAGGATTCAACCTTTTCCATGCTGAAGCTGGTGGTGAAGGTTCCAATATGAACACTAAAGATTACGATATTTCTGTAAGCTTAAATGATAAAGAATGGCATAAAGTTGTAGAACGTAGAGATAACACAGCTGGAATTACCTCAGACAATATCGGCATGACCGAAGCCAGATATGTAAGACTAGATGCTCTAAGAGCAGAGCAAAGTGGTAATGTCGCTAGAATTTATGAATTCGAAATCATGGGTGTTGATGGTACTGGTTTTGAAGTCGCAGAGAATGCTGAGCTTATATCAGAATTGAGAGATAAGATATATGAAGCTGAGAGTAATAATGTCTCTGCAGAAGCGATAGAATCAGCAAAAGCAGTTCTAGAATCTGACAATGTAACAGCTGATGAAATTAAGGCAGAAATAGATAAATTGAATAATCTTTTAGGTAATGAAACTGGAGAGGAGCCAGAAGAAGTACTTAAAGGTATAGAAAAAAATAATGTAATGCCATTGGCTAAGTGGAGTGAAGCGGATATTATTTCACAAGTAAACGATGGTGTTGTAAGTTACGATGACAACCCTAGAAGTAGATGGTCAGATTGGAAGAGAAATGATCAACTAGCTGAGAACTGGATTGCATTAGCTTTCGGCTCTCCAGTGGATACTAGAGAAGTTAAACTTAATAGTTTAGATATAGACTTTTTCTACGATACAGGTTGTCAATTGCCTGAAGAATATATTGTTGAAACATTCGTAGGTGATAGTATTGAACCTTTACCAGAAATGTTCTCTTATGCAGAAGGTTCAGTATTTGACAATGATGATAACTGGCAAGAAGTAAAATACATTAATCATCCAAGTGCTGTTGCAAATGGAACAACTACTGTTGAGTTTGAAGAAGTAACAACAAAAGCAATAAGAGTTAAGATGAAAGCGAAGACTGGTAAATCACTTGCAGTAACAGAGATTACAAGTCATGGTGAATTTGTTGATAAATCTGAAATTGCACAAGGTTTGACAGAAGCTGAACTTTTAGATGCTATAAATTCTCTACCTAACCTTGCAGAAAGACATAAGGAAGACTTTAGAAGGTTAATTGGTACAAAAACCAATGAAAATGTTCTGAAAGAAGCACAAGAGGCAGATGCTAGGTTGTTCAAGTATGAAAATATGGAACTACCAAGCAAACCAGAAATGAAGGAATTGAAAGAACCATTGTACGGTGGTTGGTTCAGAACCTGGCATGATAAATACGCTGAGCCAAATTCAATTATGCCAAACTCATTTGGAGAAATTCCTGAGGAAGTAGATATGGCATTTGTGTTTACAGATGATACAAAAGACTACAGTATATTCTGGGACAAGCTTGCTAATGAGTATGTGCCAAAATTGAACAAACAAGGAACAAGAGTACTAAGAACAATAACAGTAAGGGATACATATTTTGACCTTTCAATTTGGGCTGGAAATTTCCCTAATACAGAAGAAGGAAATAAAGAGAGAGCAGCTTTCTTGGTATACCACTATGTAAATAGGTTTGGTCTTGACGGACTTGACGTAGATATTGAGTATCATGATACAGTTGGTAGATCCGAATGGAACGAAGAGACTATGCAACAATCTGTTGAAGTAATGCGAGAAATGGCAAGACTACTTCATCAAAATGGCAAGCTCTTTATGATTGATACAAATATGAATCCAGAGCAACCTGTTTTAACCGGAATTTATGACTATGCAGATTATGTTCTACTACAAGCTTACGGTAGATCTTCAGATCAAGCTGCACTTGATAGACAATGGGAAGGCTTCAATAAATATATTGAACCTGAGAAATTTATGCTAGGCTTCTCTTTCTATGAAGAAGGAGACCGTAACGGTTGGAATGATATATCTGATCAAGTGGAAGGTTCAAGAGCGGAGGCATATGCTAAGTGGCAACCACAAAATGGTAAAAAAGCAGGTATTATTGGTTATGCTATAGATAGAGATGGTGTGAGATTTGGTGACGACACTATTAAACATACTGACTATAGTCAATCAAAAGAATTGAAGAGAATAATGCTAGCAGAGAGCGGAATAACTGAAGTGGATAAATCAAATCTAGAAGCTCTAATTAGTGAAGCGGAATTGATTAATCAAGATAAATTCACAGAAGAGTCATTAGAAAAACTAAGTGAAGCTTTAGAAAACGCAAAAGCAGTATTTGAAAATACTGAATCTACTCTAGAAGAAGTTAAAGCTGCTGAAGCTGAGCTATCTGATGCATTAGGAGGTCTTGAGGAAAAAGCTCCAGAACCTACTAAGTCAACCCAAGATAGTTTAAGAGAATTATGGGAAGTAATAAACAAAGCTAATGACATTGATACAAGTAAATATGAAGAAAATTCAGTCAACTTGTTGAAGCAAGAAATTGTTGAAGCAACAGAGTTTGCTGTAACTGCTATGTTTAACCCTAATTTGAGAACTGAGGATATAGATGCTGTAAAAGAAAAATTACAGAACAGAATAGATGGACTTGTAGAACTTGATCCTGAGGTAAGTGAACCAACTGAGACCACTACAGAGACTTCAGAGACTACAGAAACATCAGAGACAACAGAACCTGAAGTAACTGAACCATCAGAAACAACAAAACCTGAGGTAACAGAACCATCAGAAACAACTAAAACAACAGAGTCAGATGAAACTGAAAATACATCTTCAGAAGTGGAGAGTACAAGTTCTACAACAACTGAAAAAGTTCCTGAAGTGACTGAACCATCTGAAACTTCTGAAGAGACAACAAGCTCAGCAACAAGTTCAGAGTCAAAAGAGACAAGTTCAGAAGTACCAAGTGAACCTAGTGAAAAACCTACAAGACCAACTGAACCTACAAAACCAACAAGTAAGCCTACTGATCCTATTGTGGATGAAGATGATTCAAATAGACTAGGTTTAGCGAAGGACTCACCAATCAAAAACGTTAAAATTGTTGATGTTCAAGGTAAGCATGCAGGTTATTTCTTAAGAATAGAAAAAGTTGAGTCTGCAAACAAACGTGAAGTTTATGATATTGAACTATTCGATAGCAATGGCAAACAGGTACAAGCACAAGGAGATATAACAATTGAATTAAACTTAGGCATTGAGATTGAAAAAGGTGAAGAATTTATCCTAACTCACGTATTGAGTAACGGTGAAAAAGAAAACCTTTCAGTTGAAATGAATGGTAATAAGGCTAGATTTACAACTTCAAGTTTCTCTGAATTTATATTTGAAGCTAAAAAGGCTGAAAATCAGACAAGTACTAGTGTAAATCCAAGTTCAAGTACTAAAGCAGACATGACAAAAACTGGAGAGACAGTAGTGTTTGCAAGCTTACCAATAATTATGTTGGGAGTAGCTTTAGCAATAATTATTGTCAGAAGAAGATTGAATGAGGATGCTTAATACATAAGTGATAGCATTAGCCTAGAAGTAATATAATTTTTCTGAAACAGGTGGTTTCTCGTTTGGAGGCCACCTGTTTTATAGTTTATAAGTGATAGTCTATTTAAGAAAATTTTAACGGAGTATGTAGAGTTTTAAACTGAACTTCCTATATAGTAGAATTATCGTTATAAAAAGAGTAAAATTGTCTAAATAAATGGTACGGACAATTAGCTCAGTTGGTTAGAGCGCATGCGTCACATGCATGAGGTCGCTGGTTCAAGTCCAGTATTGTTCACCAAGGTTAAAGCCTGCAACCGTCGTGGTTTGCAGGTTTTTTAAAATTTAATCTTGAAGATCTGTATCAGTTACTTGATTAAATTTCAGGAGATTATAAAAATGGAAAATAAACAAAAGAATGTGATGGATGAAGATAAGCATAAAAAATGGGTTGAAGAAGTTTATGAGTATTACAGTCGCAGTAAAAAATTTACTATTGAGTATAAAGGCGAGGGTTACTCTATAGACTATGATGGTCCAGGACTATCGGTTAGAAAGTCCTATGATAATTCAGGAGATCCTATTTTCACAATGCCTCTTGATACACCTCAAGACGTATTTTTGGATTCATTTATGTTAGAAGGTAAATCATTTAAACAAAGATTTGAAGAGAATGATGAGAATTTAAAAATTTGGCATTTATATTAAATGTTAATAAATTTAGATAGTTAAAAAGAGTTGCCTCGCAACTCTTTTTTATCGAAAAAACACAGTAAAAACAGGCAAAACTGCCGCAAATATCCAAGAGAAATGTGTTAATCTTATAGGTGAATCTATTCAGTTGTTCAGTGCTTACTGTATACTGAATAGTAAATAAAAGCATGAACTATCTATTATCTATGCTAACGGGAAGGGGCGAGTTTTAATGAGAAAACAAAGAGTTTTGCTGACTGGTGCCACCGGCTCTATGGGAGAGGAGACTTTAGCAGCGTTAATTAAAGATATAGATATTCAAGATATTGTTGTTTTTGCTATTGATAGTGAAAGAGACAGATCTGTAATTGCAAAATATGAGGAATTCCTTGGAAGTGGTTTAGAGGTAATTTGGGGAGATTTGACCAGTTACTACGATTGTAGGAGAGCAGTGCGTAATGTAGATATAGTCCTACATTTAGCAGCTTTAGTTTCTCCTTTAGCAGATAAGAACCCTCAACTTGCCATGGAAGTAAATCTTGGATCCACATATAATTTATTGCATGCTATAAAAGAAGAGAGAAAAGAAAACGACATTAAATTTCTTTATATTGGAACAGTCGCAGAGACTGGAGATCGCTTGCCACCTATTCATTGGGGAAGAATTGGCGATCCAATTAAACCAAGTATTTATGATTATTATGCTGTTAGTAAAGTTGCAGCTGAGAGAGCTGTTATAGAGTCAGGCTTGAAATATTGGGTTAGCTTCAGGCAAACAGGTATTGTCGGTAGTGGCATGACTAAGATTTTTGAGCCGATCATTTTGCACAATCCTCTTAATAATGTATTGGAATATATTTCAGATAGTGACTCTGCCGAGCTTCTGCGAAGTTTTTGTCGCCAAATCAAGGAAAATGAGATCCCTGAAGAGTTCTGGCAACATTGCTATAACATGGGTGGTGGAGATACTAACAGAGCTAGTGGCATAGAGCTTTATGAGAGAGTTTTTGCCATTGTAGGTTTTCACAGAGTTAGAGAAGCTCTAGAGCCGAAGGTTATTGCCTCAAATAACTTTCATGGACAATATTTCTTAGACTCTTATAAGCTTGAGGAGCAGTTTAAGTTTAGAACTAATAGTTTAGATTATTTTTATAAAGAGTATGCTAAGCGTATTGGAAGGTCTGCGAAATGGATTTATAAGATGCGTAATTGGGCTGGCGTACAGAAGTTAATTGCTTGGATTATTCGCAGATTGTTTAGAAGCTTAGGAAAAAGAAAAGGCGGTACAATTCGAGGCGTTAAGCAATTAGGAGAGCCATATATTGCTGCTTATTGGGGCAGTAAAGAGTATTGGGAATCGCTGCCAAGTTCATTTGCAGAGTTGCCTGACGAGCTGTTTAGACCCCTTAATCTCTATGATGTTGTAGAAATTGACCATGGGTACGATGACACTAAACCTGAGTCAGAATTGACTTATGAAGATGTTAAAGCTGCTGTGGAATTTAGAGGTGGAGAATTACTATCTAAGTCGATGCAAACAGGTAACTGGCAAAATAAATTGGAGATGCGTTGTGCTTTCGGCCATGAGTTTAGTGCTTCACCGAGGTTGATTTTGCATGCTGGACATGGTTGTCCGAAATGCGAAAACAAGAGCTGGAATTATGGTAACAGAGCCAAGTTTAATAAGTTTTTGGCACAAGTCTGGTATCCTCTACATCCGGAAAATGAGCCTGTCTTTGAATATGAAAAAACTGTGCATCCTGATATTATTTTTGAAAACAATGTTTCGCCAAAAGAAGATCGTTTTATTTAATATTTCAGTTGTCCTGGCATGCTGCTAAGTGATTCAGATGTGTTTATAATATTTATGCTGAGGTCATGGGCTGTTCATATTTTCCGCCTATAATGTAAGATAACTTTTCGATAAGATCTTCGATAAGATCTCGATAAGTTAACAATTAAATGGAGGAAAAAACATGAAAAAAATATTAAGTACAGGATTAAGTTTAGCTTTAGCACTTACCTTAGCTGCTTGTGGAACTACTACAAAGCCTACAGCAGATGCTGGAGCTGCAAGTTCTGAGAATGTTGAAAATACAACTACAGAAAATGTAGTAGAAGATGATAAGATGGATGAGACATCAGCTAATGAATCATCAGCTGATGCTGCAGAAACTAAAGCTACTGAAGGTGAAACTTCAAACATTAAATTTTTAAGCATCGTAGACATAAGCAAGAAGGCTTTAGACTTAGCTGGAAATGAAGGTATAGTTACAAAAATCGACTTGGATAAAGAACGTAACACATATGTATACGAAGTTGAGGTAGAGGCACCAGGAGTAGAGCATGAAATTAAGTTCAATGCAGAAAATGGTGAAATTGTTAAACACGAAAAAGATAAAAGTGATGACTACAATGAGATTAAAGCTAAAACAGCTGGAATTATGTCAATAGAAGAAGCTATAGAGAAAATCAAGGCTAACTCAGACTTCACTAATCCTTTTGTACACTCAATTGAGCTAGATGAAGATGATAATATAGTTAAGTATGAAGCAGAGGTTCGCTCTGATAGCAAAGAGTACGACATAGATATTGATGCAAAATCAGGTGAAGTTTACAAACTAGAAGTTGATGATGATAAGTTCTTCGACTTTGACTTTGATTTTGATTAAGGAATAATGAGCTTAACCCTAATCTGCGAAGATTAGGGTTTTGTTTATATTGATCATGAGATCAAGGATTTATCTTATAGGAATTTGGTAAATCGAAATAAATATACCTTTAAGATTTAAGATTTGCGTTAAAATAGATATAAGTCTAAAAAGTATTGGAGGAAGTACTATGCAAACATTAAAGACAATAAAAGCAGTTGCTAAAACATTTTTAGTAGTGACAGGAGTTTACTTTGTACTATATTACTTAGATTACAAAGAAATAGGTAAAGACGTAAAAAGAGCAAAAAAAGCCAAGAGACGTTGGTTCTAGGGGTTTGCTCAGATTTAATTAAGTTTTAGTATTTACTTCTAAATAAAATACAAATAGAAAATAGAATAAATTTGGAGTATAAAAATGAGCGAGGCATTTTCAAGAGTCAAAGAGATCATTCAAGCAGGTGTGGACGAAAAAGTTTTCAGTGGAGCTGCACTAGGAATTTCACTTTATGGCGAGACAGTTGTTGAAGAGTATTTTGGCGAAACTTCTTTTGAAACTGATGCAAAACCGATCGACAAAGATACAAGATTTGACTTAGCAAGTATATCAAAGATTTTTTCAACAACTTCTATAGCTTTGAGATTTATTGATAGAGGCTTACTGAGAGTTTATGACAAGGTTGGAGACTTTTTCCCAGAAGCAACAACTGTAAAGGATACTACCGTTTTGGAATTGATGTCACATACTAGTGGGCAACCGGGACATTATAAAATGTGGGAAGAAGCCAAAGGTAGTTCTTCTGAAGAGATAAGAGATGTCTTATTCCATAGAGAGCTAAAAAATGAACCTGGAAAAGTAGAAGAATACAGCTGCATGGGTTACTTAATACTTGGTGAAATTTTGAAGAAGATCTCAGGTAAAACATTAGATGTACTATTTGAAGAAGAAGTTGTAAAACCTTTAGGTATTAAAGACACATCTTACGGTCCTATTGATACTAGTAAAATTAAAGTCGCTCAAACAACAGACTTTACCACAGGAGAAGCACTGAATGGTGTCGTTCATGACGAAAATGCTAGATTCCAAGGTGGTGTTAGTGCTAACGCTGGCTTGTTCAGTACTTTACATGATGTTATGAGATATGGTCAAACTTTATATAATAGTGGATTTGTTTATGCTGAAGGTGATGATTTAGAGCAAGCAGCTGAAAGTTTTATAAGTTATGCAACCTTGGATAAAGCTAAATTGAACTATACAGAAGGCCTTGCTCAAGATAGAGGTTTAGGATTTATCTTAGCTAGTAGCAAAAATACATCTTTTGGTGAACTTCTGAGCGATGATGCATTTGGACACACTGGATTTACTGGTACTTCAATTATTGTTGATCAAATGAATGGCTTGGTTATAACAATTCTTACCAACAGAGTTATTCAGAGAAATGATGGTAAAGCAGCGTTTAGATTAAGAGCTTTAGCACATAACTCAATTGTTGCTGATGCCACAAAGTATTACAGTAACTTTTTCCCGGAAACACTTATGGACTAGACACAAAAGATTTTTTTGACAAGTAGGCTTGTTACTAAAATAGAAAAAATTGTTTTTATAATGGTATTAGATTGGATCAAAGAACGTCTTAGCTCGCTAGTATATAGATGTGAAGGTCTAATCTAATATCATTTTTATTTAAAAAAGGAGAAAAACATGGAAAAGAATATAGTAAATAATATGGAAGAATTAATAGGCAAAACACCTTTGTTTAAACCTAATAAATGGCTTAAATCACATGGTTTAGAAAATAGCGAATTTGCTTTTAAGCTAGAAGCCCAAAACCCAAGTGGTTCTGTTAAAGATAGAACAGCTTTAGGTATGATTTTAGCTTTGGAAAAAGCTGGAGAACTTAAAGAGGGTTCTACAATCATTGAGGCGAGCTCAGGAAATATGGCTGTTAGTTTAGCAGCTATTGCAGCTTCAAGAGGATATAAAGCAATTTTCACAATGCCAGATACTATGACTGAAGAAAGAAGAAAAATGATTAGTGCTTACGGTGCGAAGTTGGTTTTGACCCCGGGAGCAGATGGTATGAATGGTGCAATTGCAAAAGCCAAAGAATTAAATGAAGAGATTGAGAACTCAATTATTCCTTCACAGTTCAAGAATCCTTCAAACCCCGCCTATCACGATGCTACAACAGGTGTAGAAATTTGGGAGCAAACAGCTGGTGAAGTTGATATCCTTGTAGCAGGCGTAGGTACAGGTGGTACAATTTCAGGTGCAGGTAAATATCTAAAAGAGAAGAATCCTGAAATTAAAATTTTTGCAGTAGAGCCTAATACTTCTGCAGTTATCTCAGGCGAAAACCCAGGTAAACATGGTATTCAAGGAATTGGAGCAGGGTTCATTCCAGATAATTTAAATAAAGATTTACTAGATGATGTAATCCAAGTTGATACAGACGCTGCAAAAGAAGCAAGTAGAGAATTAGCAAGAACAGAAGGTCTATTAGTTGGTATCTCAAGTGGTGCAGCTTTGGTAGCAGCTAGAAAAGTTCTAGAAAACCCAGAGTTTGCAGGTAAAAAAGTTGTTACAGTCTTACCAGACTCAGGTGACAGATACTTATCAACAGATACTTTTAAACCAGTTGAAGAATAATCCTATCGGAGATGTATATGCACTCATATCAGAATGTATTAACTGAACTAGATTTAGTTTGTCAGAGAAATAATTTGAATAAGGAAAATGTAGAAGCTATTCCAGAGATTGCTCAAGTTGAGAAGGCTCTGGAGTTAATTCGATCTATAATTTTCCCAGAGTTCTCAAACAAAGGGCATTTGGATATGTCTGCAGAGTTGGCTCAGTTTGTTGAAATAATGGAAGTGGAGATTTGCAGAAGTCTCAACTTAAAACCAGAAATGAAGAACCTTGAAAAAGTTGAACGTCGTAAAGATGCGAAAAAAATCTTAAATGATTATTTATCACAACTTCCAGAAATTTTAGAGCTTTTGTTGGGAGATTTAGAAGCTATTTATGAAGGCGACCCGGCAGCAGAATCACGAATGGAAATTGCTATTTCCTATCTGTCTTATCAGGCAATTGTAATATATAGATTAGCTCATCCATTCTATGAGGCAGGCGTACCAATAATCCCAAAGTTGATGTCAGAGTATGCTCATAAAATAACAGGTATAGATATCCATCCAGGTGCTCAAATCGGCAAAAACTTTTTTATAGATCATGGTACAGGAATTGTTATTGGTGAAACTACAGTTATAGGTGATAATGTAAAGATTTACCAAGGTGTGACTCTGGGGGCTTTGTCCTTGAAAGAAGGAAGAGAGTTGAGAGAAGTTAAACGTCATCCAACTATTGGAAATAAGGTAGTAATTTATGCTAATGCCACAATATTGGGTGGAGATACAGTTATAGGTGATGGTGTAATTATAGGTGGTGGTACCTTTATTACTAAATCTGTTGAAGAAAACACACAAGTTTACTTAGATGCTAAAAAATTACCGATTAAGTCAAGAAAATAAATTGAATTTAGTATAATATGTAGAAGGTAATCTAATTATTTTATGATTAGTGCTAATGAGAGAGTACATAATAGAAAGGGTAATGTATGACTTACTTAAATTTAGTAGAGAAAGAATTAAATGAATTGAAATCAGCTTTGCACGCTGAGGAAGCTGTTTTACAAGAAAATGAATTCCCTGTAGAAGAATTTGAGACATATACCGTAGGTGATATTCTAGTTAAGATGAGAAATCACTATGAAACAGCACCTAATGTAAAGCGTACACTAGCAATGCAGGAGAAAGTAAAAATAGATGTTCTATTGAAGAGCATTGAACATTTAGAAGCGCAATCTGAAGAACTTAACTCTGCAGATGCACACAAGACTCTATTAGAGAATATTGCAGCGGCTAAAGAATATTTTGAGGAGCACACTCGTAGACCAGAGTATGCACACTATGCTGATGGTGAGACAGTTGGCCACATGCCAAAATTCATTTACCTAGATGCAACACAAGCACAATACTTCAACGTATACTTAGCTTACCAAGATTATGCTAGAGCATTGGAAGCAGAAGGATCATCCCTAGAACTAATTCCTGAGTTTATCAGTGTTGATACAGTATCAGAAGCAATGTTCAAATCCTTGATCGATGGTAAAAGTGTTGTGTTTAACCCACAAGGTGATTTGGAATTCTTAGAAAATTTAGAAGCAAAACTTAATTAGACTTATTATTTTAAGTTGAGGTTTATGTAAAATTAATTTATGGCCCCAGTACTATGAATCAAGCTGAAGTTACAGAGTTGATTAAAGAGCTGGGGTTTTTCTGTTTAAGAATGATGTAATTAATAACTCTCTATTAAAGAAATTGATAAATATAAAAGAAAAGGTGATGAGATGAACGAAAATATAGGTACTGTCTCTTATACACATCTGACGCTGCC
>OJLY01000259.1_pt1 | contig 39123 bp, 27 predicted proteins | sample 1597031 | NCBI WGS metagenome assembly OJLY01 (sample SAMEA3904673, study PRJEB24821) | metagenome | biome: Builtin; feature: hospital; material: surface | place: USA | collected 2013-06-03
CCCAGAAGAAGGAGAACCTCACCGGCGCTGTCGCCAGCGTCGACGTGGAGAAGACTCTCCAGAATAGACCCATCGGTGACGTGGGACATGCCCTCCAGGGCGTCACACCCGGTCTTAGCGTCACCTCTATCTCAGGACAGCTGGGACAGGGTCCGGCGATCAAGCTGAGAGGTGCCTCCGGCTCACTCAATGCCACCAAGGGAACTACTCCGCTTATCCTGGTAGATAACGTCCCCGTGCCGGACCTCTCCTTTGTCAATCCGAATGATATCGCTAACATTTCTGTGCTCAAGGATGCCGCTTCCTCCTCCATCTATGGTACGCGTGCCGCCTTCGGTGTGATCCTCATCACGACAAAGAAGGGTCGGGCGAGCGAGAAACCGCGCATCACCTACTCCACCAACTTTGCATGGAACACTCCGACCGTGATGCCCAAGCTCGCAAAGTCCTATGAGAATGCTCAGGCACTCCTCCTGATGGCAGAGAGGGAGGGTGGCTCCTCCGTGACCAGCGTCGGTTACAACATTGATGACTTGGCTGTCCAGAAGATGAAGGAGTGGTATGACAAATACCACGGCATGTCTGAGGAAGAATTGGGAGAAATCCAGGAGGGGCGCGACTTTGAGTTCCGAGGTGGCAAGTACTACTGGTATCGCGACTTTGACCCCATTGACATGTTTATGCGCAAGTGGGCACCGCAGCAGAATCACAACCTGACCATCTCCGGCGGGACCGACAAGACCACCTACAGTATGGGTCTTGGATTCCTTAAGCAGACAGGCTCGCTGAAGTTCAATCCGGATAACAACCAGCGCTACACCTTTACCCCCTCCATCTCCACGCAGATTAATAAGTGGCTCAGGGTGCATGGTAGTGTGATGTACACCCACGACTCCTACGCCAGACCTTACCGCTTTACGAGTGGAGTGTATGACATGTGGTACTATCTCCTGAGATGGCCCTCATTCTATCCCTACGGCACCTACGAGGGCAAGCCTTTCCGCAATGCCATCACCGAGGTGCAGCAGGCCAAGATGGAGACTCGTAGTCGTAATTACAGCAGGATCAACGCAGGTGCAGTCTTTACACCTATAGAGAACCTCGACATCAACTTCGACTACACCTATACGCACGTCAACACCTACACCTACCGTCCCGGCGGTCAGGTATGGGGTCGTGACTTCTTCAATACCGACAATCCTCTTAAGTACGACTCGCTCTACAGCAAGACCCACAATAGAGTGATCGAATACAGCGACTATGCGGACAACCTTGTATATAAGCTCTATGGGACTTACAATCTGATGATCAATGACAACCATCGACTAAAGTTCATGGCTGGATTTGACGCAGAGGAAAATGAGTACCGTGGTCACAGCTCTCAGAGACGAGAGCTGGTATCCCTGGACTACCCGGAGATTGCCCTCGCCATCGGTGATCAGTATGTGGATGACAATCCCTACCACTACGACCGTGCTACCTGCGGCTTCTTCGGACGTATCAATTACGACCTGCTCGGTCGCTACCTCTTCGAGGTAAATGCTCGCTACGATGCCTCCTCAAAGTTCCCCGAGGGATCCAAGTGGGGCTTCTTCCCCTCCGGATCTATCGGCTGGCGTGTCTCTGAGGAGTCTTTCTTTGAGCCCCTCAAGCCCGCATTCTCCGACCTGAAGCTTCGTGCCTCATTCGGCTCCATCGGTAATCAGGACGTGGCAGCCAATGCCTTCCTCTCCACCATCAGTCAGGGCACTACTGCCTGGCTGATCGATGGCAAGGAGCTTCCCTACTTCGGTACCCCCAATGCCATCTCCCCGATCCTGACGTGGGAGCGCGTCTCCACCTACGATGTCGGTGCGGACATGCGCTTCTGGGACAATAAGCTCGGTCTGACGATCGACTGGTACCGTCGTATCACCTCAGATATGCACTCTCCCGGAGAGACACTGCCCGCTACCTTTGGACAGACTGTCCCTAAGGTCAATGAGGGTGAGCTCACCAGTACCGGTCTCGAGATGATGCTTGACTTCCGCCACGAGTTTGAGAATGGTCTCGGACTTACCGCCGGAGCATCTTTCTCTACCGTTAAGGAGGTGGTCACCAAGTACACCAACAAGACGAAAAATATCAACGGTATCTACGAGGGTAAAGTCCTCGGTGAGATCTGGGGATACGAGACCGACCGCTTCTTCACCATCGACGACTGTAAGAAGAATAAGGACGGCATCTACGTCATCGACACGGATAAGGTACCGACGCAGAAGCAATTTGAGACCGGCAGCTTCGTCTTCGGACCCGGCGACATCAAGTACAAGGATCTCAATGGTGACGGCAAGATCGACTACGGATCCAACACCGTGGATGATCACGGCGATCTCAAGGTGATCGGTAACAGCCGTCCTCTCTTTGAGTACAGCTTCAATCTCGGGCTCACCTACAAGGGGCTTGACTTTAGCACCTTCTTCCAGGGCGTAGGTCGCAAGAATGTTGTACCACTCGGATCGGTTGGTACGCCCGGCTTCACTTACGAGGCGATGTTTGAGCACCAGATGGACTACTGGACACCCGAGAATCCCAATGCCTACTACCCGAGGCTGGCGCACAATGGTAACTTGGTCGGCAATAGTAAGAACTTCAAGACTCAGACGAAGTATCTCCTCAATCTCGCCTACCTCCGCCTCAAGAATCTGACGGTGGGCTACACTATCCCCGAGTCTCTCTCTTCCGCAGTTGGTCTTCAGTCACTTCGAGTGTATCTGAGTGGAGAGAACCTATTTGAGTTCTACGACAAGAAGATCCCTGTAGATCCGGAGACATCTACCTATAAGACCGGCAACTGGGCCGATGCATACTCTTTTGGTCGTACGTTCCCCTTCTCTCGGACTATCTCCGTGGGTGCGCAGGTACGATTCTAACTCTTAATGACAGATACCAAAATGAAATACTATATCAAGTTAGGCTTATCAGCGGGACTATTGGCTTTGACGATGTCGCTGAGCTCCTGCTCTGACTTCCTCAATCGCCCTCCCAAGACGCAGCTACCTAATGATCCCTCTTTCTATGGAAGAGAGTCCAATCTTCGTCTCTCAGTAAATGGGATGCTTCCTGTACACTTCTCAGGATACCAGACCGGATGGAACCGCTCTTCTTTCGGAAATCAGACCACCAGTGCCACCTGGAGTGACGACATCTGTCAGTCAGCCCCCACACAAATGACTAAGGTCGCCCCCGCTAGCGGAGGTGGATGGGACTTCTCTCGGGTCAAGAAGATGAATATCCTCATCGAGGGACTTGAGAGCTCTGACCTCAAGGGCGAGCCCCACGATCACTGGCTTGGGGTCTACTACCTGTACAGGGCATTGGAAAACTTTGACCTCATCAGTACCTTCGGAAGCATTCCCTACTATGAGCAAGCCCCGAAGTCCACTGACATAGATCTCCTCTACTTGCCGCAGTCTGACAGAGTAGAAAATATGAAGAAGATCTGCGCAGACCTGGAGTTTGCCGCCGAGCATGTACGCATCAGCGATGGTGCACCTCAGCAGGAGGTTAATCGTGACGTGGTCTGCGCTAAGGCCGCTAACATGATGCTCTTCGAGGGAACGTGGCAGAAGTATGTCGAGAAGAATAACGAGAATGCGAAATTCTTCCTCGAGAAAGCCAAGATGTTTGCCGGCAAGGTGATCGAGGGCGGTCGCTATCGCATCTCCGACAACTACCGAGACCTCTTCACTTCTGAGGATCTGGCAGGCAATCCTGAGGTCCTCGTCTACCGGTCCTATATCGCCGGTAAGTCGACACACAGTGTTATGTCCTTCGAGATCGAGCAGCCACAGCAAAACGGGGTCTCCAAGTCTCTCGTCGAGAGCTTCCGCACTACCAATGGTCTCGCATGGGCACAGGAGGGCAATGCTCAGAATCACGGGGACAAGGTCTTCGCGGACGAAGTAAAGGATCGTGATCCAAGGCTCGGTTATGTGATCGATGCGGAGGAATTGCATCCCAACCTCCTCATGAGTATGTACTCTGTGAGTGGATACTACTCTCGCAAGTATACCAAGCCGGAGTATATCGGCACTGCCGCCGGTCAGAGCTCTACCAATACGACCGACTGCCCCATACTGCGCTATGCAGAAGTGCTCCTCATCTACGCCGAGGCTGCTGCTGAGCTCGGATCCGTCGGTGGTCCGGCGATGACACAGGCAGAGATGGACAAGACCATCAATACCATCCGTGACCGTAAGGACGTCAAGATGCCTCACCTCACCATCAGCGGGGATAATGTCCTCGTAAATGGTCAGATGATCAATGACCCCGCGAAGACGGAGGGTGTAAGCTCCCTCATCTGGGAGATCCGCAACGAGCGCCGCGTAGAGCTGGAGCTCGAGGGCAAGCGCTACAACGATCTCCGTCGCTGGGGCGAGCTCTGGAGAGCTGATAATGAGAAGAACCCGAAGCAGGACATGGGTGCCTGGATCGACAAGGACTTCATCCTCGCCAAGCTCAATGAGGAGGCTGCTGAGAAGGAAGGCAAGCTGACCGAGGAGATTAAGGAGAAGAATGCTAAGAGCGTCAATAAGGCTATCCGTATCCATGGTACCGGTCGCCAAGGTTACATCAAGGGAACCGGTGACACGAAGCGTGTTGTCGAGGCAAAGCATTACCTCGAACCGATTCCCAAGGATCAGATCAAGCTCTACAAGGATCACGGCGTGACTCTGAAGCAGAATCCCGGATGGGACTAATCTTTCGGATGCACACTGACTGATTATTCATTAGATTTGACACCTCGCCACTACGCCAATGAGGGCGATAGTAGCGAGGTGTCTTTTTTACACAGATAATTACTTATGAAAAGAATATTGTATGGAGTGGCGGCGGTGCTGCTGCCACTGATGGCAGGCGCTCAGGTCGTCGAGCCGAGGATGATGAGGGATGTGGAGCGTAAGGCCGCCGCTGAAGCGTGGGCCGACAGCGTCCTCGCCATCCTCTCGCCCCGGCAGCAGGCGGCCCAGCTGATCATGCCGATGACTTGGCCCAAGGTGGACAAGGCGGGACTGGACAACTGGCACCGACAGGTGCTGGAGGGGGAGTTTGGCTGCGTCCTCTGGCAGAAGGGCAGCCCCAGGGATGTGGTTCGGCTCGCCAATTGGATGCGCCGCGAGGCACGCGTGCCGATGCTGGTGGCTACGGATGGCGAGTGGGGGCTCTCAATGCGCTTCTCCGACTCGATGAAGTGGCCCCGAAACATGCTCCTCGGCGCCACCGACAACCCCCGACTGGCTTATGAGTACGGTCGGGCGACGGCAGAGGAGGCGCGCCGCGTCGGTATCCACGTCAATTTTGCCCCCGTCCTGGATGTCAATAGCAACCCCGCCAACCCTGTCATCGGCAACCGAAGTCTCGGCTCCTCGCCCGATCTCGTGATCCGTATGGGACTTGCCTACTCCAAGGGTCTCGAGGACAATGGCCTCCTCTCCACGGCGAAGCACTTCCCCGGCCATGGGGACACCTCCACCGACTCCCACAAGACCCTCCCGGTGATCAGTCGCACCCGCGCTCAGCTGGAGGAGGTGGAGCTCGCCCCCTTCCGCGCCTACATCCGTGAGGGCTACGGCGGTATGATGGTGGGGCACCTCAGCGTCCCCGCTCTAGGCACAGGTCCCCTGGCGACCAGTGCCGTCCCCGCTGTCGTCACCGACCTGCTTCAGCACGAGATGGGCTTCAGCGGACTGATCTTCACCGACGGTCTGGGGATGAAGGGGATCGTCGACGGTGCCGGGGAACTGGGCGTCTACGTCACCACGCTCCTCGCCGGCGCCGATATTCTAGTGGCACCGACGGATCCCTTCCAGGCGCTCGACGACGTGACCGCAGCGGTCGACAAGGGGATCCTCTCCCAAGCTGAGATCACCCGCCGCTGCCGCAAGGTGCTCGTCTGGAAGCACCTCCTCGGTGCCGACAGCCGTGAGCCGCTGGAGACGAAGCAGCTCGACGCCGACCTCCACCCGAGAGCCTCTCGAGAACTCCTCGACCGGATCTACGAGGGTGCCATGACACTGGTAAAGAATGAGCAAAGCATCCTCCCGCTCCATAGGGAGGATCGGGTCGCCCTCCTCACCTACGGGGACGACTCCGCCGACCTCCTTCGCTCCACCATCAGCCGGGTGGCTAAGGCTGACGGATACACCATCCGTCGCTCTACCGGCCCCGCAGCCCGTCGGGCCATCCTCGACAAGCTCCGCACCTACGACAAGGTGGTGGTTGCTGTCACGTGGAAGGGCTTCGCTCCCGGTGAGGATCTGACGAAGCTCCTCGGTGAGACGAAGAGCGTCCTCCTCTTCCACACCTCCCCCTACGCCGCCCTCGACTATATGGAGGCGATGAAGGCTGCGACTGCCGTCGGCTTTGCCTACGACACCCGGTCGGAGGGAATGCGCGCCATGGGCCGAGCGCTGACAGGCGAGCGCCCCATGTCCGGCAAGCTCTCCGTCGACCTCCCGCCCCTCTACAAGCAGGGCGACGGTATCGTGATCGGCAAGTAAGGGCACTATTTATAAAATAAAAGAGCGTCCCCAATGATCCGCATGATCATCGGGGACGCTCTGTGTCTATGTCAGGAGATCACTCAGCGGTGTCGGCTGTGTGATGGACAGGAGCGGAGCCACTGATCGGCTCCATCTCATAATTGTACTCAGGATTGTACTTCATCGTCCAGAGGAAAGGGATCCAGACGAAGATACCGCCCACGATAGCACCGATATCAGCCTGCTCGCTCCGATTGAGCACCGCATTGACGGTCTTATAGCCCTCCTTCTCGATACGGATGTTCGTCGATGAGCCGACGATCTTCGTATCAGAGTAAGTGACCGGGGTAGTCCCCAGATACTGCCCATCGGCATACACCTTGGCCCCCTCGGGTGTAGTGCGGAAGACCGTCGAGCTGGCACAGCTCGAGAAGAGGATCAGAGCCGCCATAAAGACGGCTGCGACCTTGATAAAACCCTGTCTCATAATCAATAAATAATCAGATGTGAGTAAATATTCCCTAAATCACAAACCAAATGTACACAAAAGTTCCACTCTCACAACACCCTTCTCCAGCAAATTAACCGCAGCGGAAAGCAACGAAAGGAAAAGGACAAAATGCGATGATCCTCCCACACACACCGCCCGGGAGAGCCTCATACACAGGGCGGTGAGTATAAGTGTATCTTATTCTCTAAACTGATCAATCCACAGCCCTCGGAGGCGGGGCCGCTCCCCTCTCTTCCTCTCCAGTATGACATAGGTAGAAAGAAACACCGAAGCGTCCAAACAATTGGGCTAAGAAAATAGAGATTTAACATTTCCAGCTTCTGCAGGTGACAGGATGACGAAGCCACATAGCCGCATTAGTCCTGTGAGGGTAACAGAATTGATCCCGTCCGTTGTCTCGTTGAGGTAATTGTAGATAGTCTGCCGTGAGGTGCCAAGCTCCTTGGCAGCCTGGTAGACCGTTATGCCACGGCGATCCAGCTCCCTCCGGATCTCATCTCTCAGTGAATCGTTTGTCAGCTCCATAATCGTAGTACTTGGTTATAGGACGAAGGTACACAATGTATACATGTTGTTTCTTATTCCCTAAACTGATCAATCCACAACTCAAAGAGCCGCAGGGGCGTCATACCGTGGGTTGTTTCTTATTCCCTAAACTGATCAATCCACAACGCGTGAGAAATCTCGCCGCTCTGCATTGCTGTTGTTTCTTATTCCCTAAACTAATCAATCCACAACGTGAGAGCAATCTCGCCGCTCTGCTTTGCTGTTGTTTCTTATTCCCTAAACTGATCAATCCACAACAAGGAAGCTCGCTACGAGGATCAGCACCGGTTGTTTCTTATTCCCTAAACTGATCAATCCACAACTGATGCTCCCCAAGCCCGAGGCGATCCGCGGTTGTTTCTTATTCCCTAAACTGATCAATCCACAACCGGAGTGTCTTACAGATTAAACCGAAAATTGTTGTTTCTTATTCCCTAAACTGATCAATCCACAACGCACTCGACCTCACCGTAGATCCCTACACTGTTGTTTCTTATTCCCTAAACTGATCAATCCACAACGGCTCGGCTTTGTTGTCTTAACCCCCGAGGGTTGTTTCTTATTCCCTAAACTGATCAATCCACAACGCTCCACGTCAAAAGCACTCAGATCAGCCGTTGTTTCTTATTCCCTAAACTGATCAATCCACAACTGCCGGTGTCTCCAGGCAATGGCGGTCTTGTTGTTTCTTATTCCCTAAACTGATCAATCCACAACAGGACGGCACCTCCCCGACCGACTACGAGTGTTGTTTCTTATTCCCTAAACTGATCAATCCACAACGCCATCTGCCCGCAGGTATACAAGCCCTTCGTTGTTTCTTATTCCCTAAACTGATCAATCCACAACCTTGAGGGGGTTGTACTCCCGCTCCAGCTTGTTGTTTCTTATTCCCTAAACTGATCAATCCACAACTAAGCTCCTCCATACGTGCGGACGGGGTGCGTTGTTTCTTATTCCCTAAACTGATCAATCCACAACTCTGAGGGTAAGTATAGGCTGGGCTTCCCGGTTGTTTCTTATTCCCTAAACTGATCAATCCACAACCTATCTCCTCAAATGCCTGATTACAGGCGAGATTAGTACCTACTTACAGGAGAAAAAATCTATGAAAAGAAGAGTATAAAGGGCAGTGGGTGCTGAGCATTTCACACCCACACAACAAAGTTACTCTTTTCTTAAGTCTATGCAAATCCGTAAGCAGAGGTCGACACGAAGAAATCCTCTGCCACATAGATCGAACGAAGTGCCCAAATATATGGAGTGTGCACAAAGCCAGGAACAAGCTGACTGTCAACAAGTAGTGATCCATCAAATCTATTACCGGTATTAGCTCCGACTAATACCGACTATAGTCTCGACTATTACCGGTATTAGGCGGACCCCATATCGACACAAGTATTGCTATAGCTCATCGAAGAGCCCCGGGATCTGCTGAGACTTCACCGGGGTAGTCCCATAGTACCACGCAGCATCGGCATACTGAGCATCGGTGAGAGTAAAGGCTACTACAAAGCCCTCCTCGGGGATGATCTTGGAGAGACGTCTCTCATACTTATCCCTCAGGGCTCTCGTCGGGCAATGGCGCAGATAGCAGGAGTACTGAATCATGGTATACCCCTCCGATATCAATTGATTACGAAACTGCGCCGCCACCTTACGCTCCTTCTTCGTCAGCACCGGCAGGTCAAAGAGGACGAGCAACCACATAGACTGATACTTACTTATCATAATACACTCAGGTCACAAATGACGGCAGGAGTAGTTCGTCTGCCTTCCCCTGCTCATAACACTTAGCAAGCGATGCCGTAGTCATGGACATCGCCAGCTGTACAGGGCGGACGAGACCACCGATGCTGACCTCGGTGCAGGACACCTGTATCAGTCGGCCTCTCGCCTCCTTATCCAGAGCAGTACTCCCGGATGCAATGAGTGTCAATACAATCTCGTCTACGAAGGGTCGATAAGGCTCCATCAGATCATCTGCGAGTGGGAGGGCATTATACTGATTGTGATGAAAGAGTCCGATCTCAGGACTGAGCCCGGAGCCAACAATTGCTCTGGCTGTGATGGCACGGAGGATGGCATATCCATAGTTGAGCAGCTCATTAGGAAACGCCCCCTCTCGATTGCGAGTGAAGACTGGACCAAGGAGACCAGACCAATACTGACGGGCGGCAACTCCCTCCCTATTGGTACTATCTCCACTGAGCACCTCTCGGGCAATCTCCATAAGGGTGCGAGCGCAGGCAGCATCTCTGCACCTGACCAGGTCGGCTTGATTATTGATCTTAGAGATCACGACTCTTCGCCACAGTTGCTTGATGAGAGGCTTGGACGGCTCCGCCTGTAGTCGCACCCTCTTACCCGTCTGCTCATGTCCGGAGAGCGGGATGAGAGAGCCAAGAGGGAGGTGCCTGTCGTCACAGACGATCACCCCGACGTTCTGCTCGAGACAGTACCGGATGAGCGGTAGTGTAAGGGTGATCCGATCATTCTCTAAGAGTAGATATCCGATATCCTCTATGGGCAGTGTCCTTGCTTGATCTCTATCCTTATTGTACACAACCAGCTGCCCTCTGTCGAGCGAGAGGTGTGAGGGACTACTGATGGTGATGGTTCGCTTAATCATCGCTCTCCGCTATCCTTACAACTGACAATTCACCCATCGTACTCACCTCTACTTTAATAGGCAACCCACGTTTCCTCAAAGTACCTGGGGTGATTCTTGTGCGACTGCTCTTGTCAGTTCTGGCATCAGAATGATGACGCAACTCAAATTCTCCTGCAGAGATAGCATTCACCCTATACAAATATTTTGAAGCCTCTCTATAATCCCCACTTTGGAGAATACTACGTGCTTCATTTGTATTCAGCCCCCAGAGAACCATATCATTAATCCGTAAAACCAGCAAAACCTCCTTTAGGTCTTTCAGTTTTTTCCACCCATCAACACCTCTTATCTTATTGTTCACTTCTTCAAAAAACGGCACGCACAGATACTGGATCTTATTGTCATAGTTTGTATAAACCATTAGATATTCATTGTTCTCTGGTTTAACCCACTTATTGTAACCCGCAATTTGTATTGGAGAGCCTGAACGCTCACACAGTCTCACCTTTTTCACGGGAATTGGAGCACCTCCTTTTCGCTTGTTAGGGAGGTGAATGGTATAGTTTCCCTCCTCATCTACAAACGCATGGGCTTCCTTTGGTATTGAATACTCTTTTCGTGTAGTATCTATGCCAATATCCCTCAAGCGGCTAATCATCAGATCTCTGATGGTGACATCAGCAACTCTTGATAGTGAAGAATAAGATTCGATATTTTGAATACTCTCTCTCTTGTGTAGACTTAAGAAACTCTCTTGGGGGGACTGGCGGAGGCCAAAGAATGTTTGATTATGGAGCTTGCCACGCACGGCAAGACCCTGGGAGCGATGAGTGCGACCGTCCTTGGTGATCTTTTTCGTCACCTTATTGAGGATCTTGGTACTCTGCTTGTGCTTGACGAGTACGGACTCGATCGCCACTCTCACATCGTCACGGAAGCCCTGCCAGGGAGAGGAAAATGTGGGTCTGTTGCCTGTACCTCTCTCGTAATCATCTGCATGTGCGTTATAGGTAGACATCGCTGTCAGCACCTTTTGTCCGGTGCAGGCGATGACAATTGCATCGAGAGCATGGTGTCGGTGGTCATCCCTATTCTTTGCAGGACTGAAGTGGATCCGGTCGTCCTTATCATTATAGATCAGTTCGCCATCAAGTACCACCTCGTCACTACTCAGCTTTGGTGCTTGTTCATACGAAAGGATGTACGACGCCATCGGGTCAAAGGAGAAGACAGCATAGTACTTCCCCGGCTCATCAAATGAGTCAATCTGCACTCGAAGCTCATCGTCCTGGTCACAGACGAAGAGGTCACTCGTGTCGACGGCACCCGTGAGCACCACCTCTCCGGAGGTGATCACAGGAGCATCTAGCTTGATCTTAGTGAAGGACGCCTCTGATAGCATAGGGGTGAGGATGACTTGCGCCACGCCATCTGCCATAGCCACACCACCCTGCCGGTACACCTTGGAGATAAATTCACCCTGCTCCACTGATCCCGTGACCTTGATTGTGTCGGGGGCAACCTTTGCTCTCGGATGCTCAGGAGTAACCTCCGGGACAGAGACGAGGGGTATCGTCAGCCAGTAATTACCCGGGGCAGCGGGCAAAGGCATATCCTTCAGAATGCGGACATCCATCTCCCTGGAGGAGAGCTTGGGCTGTCCATCTCTATTCAGCTCGATGGTAACCCTTGCTCTCAGCTGATCCTCGCTCAATCGAGGTTCGTCAGCAAACATTCGCTCCACGCGGAGCACTTCTGTACTACGGAGGACAATGTAATATGTCCCGTCCGCAAGAGAAGTAGCCTTGTCCCACGATAGTGGCAGCTCACTATACCTGGCACTGTATATCTTCCCCTTCTGCACCCTTACCAGCAGGACCACATCACCCTCCTCCCGCTCCGGGCGAGATGTGTACTTAGGTAGTATGCAACTGAGCTCGCCGCTCTTCTTATTGCCGATGACGACAGCAGGGATCTGATCAGTAGAGAGTGCGCACTCCGTCGGGAGCTGGTCTTTGGTGACAGTGGGACCTTGAGAGAGGATTGAGTTGAGTCCCCAGAGCTGCCGAAGTCTTGCGGTCACTCGACCGGGATAGAGTCGGATATGGTCCTGCGGACAGATGTAGGAGAGGTACTCCTTAGCCTTTCGACTAATATAGGCGGTGTCGACCAGCTGATCTCCGGAGAGCTGATCCTCTACGGTCTTACTTACGAAGCGAAGCGCCTTGCGATACGGCAGGAGACGGAATGCCCTGCGCTCTACCTCCTCCCACGAGTCAGCACCCCAGAGCTTAGGGCTCGGATCCTGCTGATAAAACTGCCACGGGGTCAGGTTGCCCTTCTTCCTATTGAAGTCTGCATCGCAGAGTGTCTTATTGGCAAAGCTGTCGTCGTAAGTCACTGTGCGGGGGACGATATGCTCTATCTGGAAGTTGCTGTTGCCATCAAGTGCAGCACTCAGCCCACGTATGACCTTGCCGGTATACGGACAAGTGACGACCCCCATACTACGACCTGCAATCTCCATATAGAGCTTGTACTTCTGGAGATTCTCTCGAGAGGTGCTCAGCCCCTGGCTGCGCAGGTAGTCCCTTGCCATATCGTTGTCCTCCTCCGCTTTCTTCTGCCTCTGTCTCATCTCTGCCCTCTTCTGAGTGGATAGCTTGAGGTCCCGGGCAAGCTCCACATGGATCTCGTCAAAGGTAAAGTCCGGTCGGATCGTGGAGCGATAGTTATTGAGGAGATAATTAACCAGTCTCCTCATCGACCATAGCGCCTGCTCGACCATGGGGTTGCGAAGGTTCTCCACCGGCGGGAGCTGATCCATCAGCTGGTGCTTAGCTGTGCCCTGAGAGGGATGATAGAGTCGCTGACGCAGCTTCAGCTCCGGAGTATCGAGATGAAATGGTCCGTCCGGGTCCTGCAGCAAGGCAACGATCCTATCTATCATCTCCCCGCGCTCCAGAGGTCCCTGAGAGTGGATCCACGATCTCAGCGCATCATCGTGATCATCCACCAGCGCAACATCCCGTACCGCATTACGTATGCCGCCGAGCAACACCGCGTCGTAGAGCTCCTCACCACGTAGGAGATAGGGCAGGATGTTACGCAGGGCGTGGAGCGAGAGGTTGCCATAATCCTCGCTGAGATGCAGCTTAGCAAGCTTGTCCTCGAGATCCTCCACAAAGACCGCACCCTCTATCTTCTTCAGACCTTGCGCCAGCAGATGATTGTCATCGTAGAAGAAAAGTTTCTCCCAGATCCGGGTATAGAGATTGAGGTCAAAGGGGATGACCAGTCGATCACTGGGACTCGCATCTCCCTTACGGGAGGGCATCTTCTTACTGTCAAGGAGCTTAGTTATACCACTAATCGTGGGACATCCGGGCAGCTCAAAGTCATCAGGGAAGTTAAGGTCAGCAGTCAGTCGGAGGTCATTCTTGAGCTTAGAGACCTTTGTATTCTTTCCATAAGTAAGGAGCTTGTCGAGCATAGACTGGAGCATCATCAGATCAAGCTTCTGGCCCCGTACTCTCATATTAAGTAAGGTCTGCAGCACTCTGTACAGCTCATAGTAGGGATGAGAGGCAGAGACAACCGTTGGTCCCTGGGTGATGAATCGATTTGTGCCTCTGTCCTTAACCTTATGCGACTCAAGGCTACACTTGTCCAGCATACCCTTCTGCGATCTCAGAGGTCTCTGCCAGAAGAGGGTACTCTCCTTGGAGACAAACCTGATGGTCCCATCCTTGTCGTACCAAATCTTACCCGCCAGATGCTCCTTAAGAGAAGTGGTAGTCTTGTAAACGAAGCGGTGCTCGTCACCGGACAAGGTCTCTATCACAGCTGACGGATCCTTGGCCCGATACCTCTCCAGTCGACGTCTTGCCTCATACGAGTCACTCTTACCGGTGAAGTACCGGTAGTGGATCGTCTCCACCTGCTCCCTATCGAGACCAAGCAGGGGTGCCTGTCTCGTCCAGATCCGGTCAAACTCCTCCACATACATCTCCCTCAGTGTGTAGCGAGATCGTACTCTATCCGTCTGATCACTGAAGGGATCCCCTTCCTTTGGGGCAATGCTGTAGAGGTACTGACCGAGCGTGCGATCTCCGAGAGCGGCTCTCGTCTCACCGATGCCGACTTTCCCGTTCTTCTCCATCGTACTTGTATAAATAGATCCGTCTTCCTTTCCACTCCTCGAAGAGAGGAAACCTCTGTGCTGGATGATGGAGTAAAGGATACGCCCCAGCTTTTCACGAGCTGTAAAGCCTCCGTCGGGGTCATCCTCAAGGGGCGTATCTACAGCCTCAGCTCTCAGTCGGTATGGGTCAAGGGCCAGCCACTCCCTGAAACGGGGCGAGTCCGGGAAGCGCCGTCTCTCCTCGGTCGGCTTGCTCTTATCCCACTTCATCCATCCGTCTAGCTCCGTCTGCGTCAGGGGACACATGTCATTCTCTATAAGCAGTCTCAGTAGATGCTGCTTGCGCAGGCGGCGGCGAGCCAGTTGCCTCCTCGCCTGACGGCTATTACGTCGCTCTTCGTTGTTTGTTTTCTCGACTCCATTGACCATCGCTTTCCCGGACGGAAACACAGTGACTCCGGCATTGAGGATAGAGCCTACGCTAACTCCCTCACGTACAGTGACAGCCCAGCCAAGACTGCTTGTCCCTAAGTCAAGCCCGAGGGTATATTGTTTTTTACACATAATAGATCAGAAAGTGATTAAATAAGGATCGCACCCAAATGTACCAATTTAAGGCATAAAAAAAGCTCCCGCCGAAGCGGGAGCGTAGAATCAACTACGGCATATAGCCTTGTTGTGAAAAGATCGTTTAGGGTTGATCTTTATGCTCCAAAGGTACACAATTATTTTTTCACCACAACACATCGCCATCAAAATCTACTTTTCCGCTAGGTAGCGAAAAGGTGCATCGGGAGTGGACGGCTTGTGAAAATCATCAAACCTCAGGATAAGCCTTATTCACGGGGAAAAGATACCATTGAAACAAAAAAAGCTCAGGCTGAGGGGCGGTGAAGCCGATCAGCCTGAGCTTAGATTATTAGATGGTGACGGCGACTAAGCCGTCAGGGTGCGGGGATTACATCCACTTACCGGGCTCCTCCTCGACCTTCTTCTCCACATCAGAGGGAGCCTCTGCGACATCCTCCTCGGGTCTTGAGAAGTCCATAGCAAGGTACCTCTGGTACTTGGTATAGCGGTACTTGGCATCCTCAAGGGCAGCACCGTAGAGCGCCTCGGCGTCCTCGGGGAAGAGCTTCTCGAGAGAGCGGTAGCGCACCTCACCCATGATGAAGTCGTGGAAGAGGTCCCACTTCGGCTCCTTGGAGTCGAACTGGAAGGGGTTCTTGCCCTGCTCCTCCAGACGGGGATCGTAGCGCCAGAGCTGCCAGTAGCCACACTCGACGGCGCGCTTCTCCTCCTCCTGGGTCTTACCCATACCGGCACGGAGTCCGTGATTGATACAGGGGCAGTAGGCGATGATCAGTGAGGGACCATCAAACTCCTCAGCCTCGCGGATCGCCTTGAGCGCCTGAGCCTGATTGGCTCCCATGGCGATCTGAGCGACGTAAACGTAGCCGTAGCCGGCAGCCATCATACCGAGATCCTTCTTGCGGAAGCGGCGACCATTGGCAGAGAACTGTGCCACAGCGGCACGCGGGGTAGACTTAGAGCTCTGACCACCGGTATTGGAGTAAACCTCCGTATCGATGACGAGGACATTGACGTCAGGTGCCTGTGCCAGCACGTGGTCAAGACCACCGTAACCGATATCATAAGCCCAGCCGTCACCACCGATGATCCAGTGAGACTTCTTGGTGATGTAGTGACGGAGATCGTCGATGAGACGACCACCCTCGGTAGCATCATTCTCTACCAGAGCACGGATCTCATCGGAGAGCTCACGGCAAGCCTTGGCATCCTCGTACTTCTCGATCCACTCCTTGAGGAGCTCCTTAGTCTTCTCCTGACCGATCTCGATCTTGCCATCAACGACATCCTGCGCGATGGTGAGGAGGCGCTCGCGGAGCTTCTTATTGGCGAGGTACATACCGTAGCCATACTCTGCGTTGTCCTCAAAGAGGGAGTTGGCCCAGGCGGGACCGTGACCCTTCTCATTGGTCGTGTAAGGTGTCTCGGGGGCAGATGCGGAGTAGATAGAGGAGCAGCCGGTGGTATTGGCCACTACCTGACGATCACCATAGAGCTGAGAGATCAGCTTGACGTACGGTGTCTCACCGCAGCCGGCGCAGGCACCGGAGAACTCGAAGAGAGGCTGAGAGAACTGAGAGTTCTTCACGCTCTTGCTGACATCGACGAGGTGAGCCTTATTGGTCACCTCCTGACCGGAGTAGAGCCACAGCGGATCCTGATCCTCCTGGGTGTGGAGAGGCTCCATGGTGAGTGCCTTCTCGCCCTTCTTTCCGGGGCAGACATCGGCACAGTTACCGCAGCCGAGACAGTCGAGGACGTCGACCTGGATGCGGAAGCCCATACCCTTAAACTCCTTACCGATGGCAGGCTTGGTCACGTAGCCCTCGGGAGCATTCTCCATCTCTTTCTCATCAAGGATGAAGGGGCGGATGGTAGCGTGAGGACAAACGTAGGCACACTGATTACACTGGATACAATTCTCCTCATGCCACATCGGGACATTGACAGCGACACCGGGGCGCATCACACGCGTGGTGCCGGGCTGCCAGGTACCATCCTCGAGGCCGGTGAAGACGCTGACAGGCAGGTCATCACCCTCCTGAGCGTGCATCTTCTTGACGATGGCGGAGACGAAAGGCGTGTCGTACTCGTACTCCTGCTCGGGATCATCGGGGCAGTCGGCCCACTCAGCGGGCACGGGTACCTCGATGACGTTGGCACCGGCATCGACAGCCTGATAGTTCATATTGACGATCTTCTCGCCCTTGTGTCCGTAGCTCTTGACGATGAACTTCTTCATCTGCTCGACAGCGAGATCGTAGGGGATGACGTTGGCGATCTTGAAGAAAGCGGACTGGAGGATCGTATTGGTACGGTTGCCGAGACCGATCTCAGAGGCGATCTTGGTCGCATTGATGATGTAGAGGTGGCAGCCGTTCTGTGCGAGGTATCTCTTGAGACGACCGGGGAGGTTCTCACCGAGATCCTCCGGCTCCCAGATGGAATTGAGGAGGAGTGAGCCGCCCTTGCGGAGACCCTTCGTGATATTGAAGCGGTGCAGGTATGCCGGCTCGTGGCAGGCTACGAAGTGCGGGTGATTGACGTAGTAAGTGGAGCGGATGGGGCTGTCACCGAAGCGGAGGTGAGAGCAGGTAAAGCCTCCGGACTTACGAGAGTCGTACTCGAAGTAAGCCTGGCAGTACTTGCTGGTATTCTCACCGATGATCTTGACAGAGTTCTTATTAGCACCCACGGTACCGTCAGATCCACGGCCGTAGAACTTCGCCTCAAAGGCATCCGTAGCTACGTCGAAGTGGTCTGTGAGCGGGAGTGAGGAGAAGGTGACGTCATCCACGATACCGATGGTGAAGTGATCCTTCGGCATCTTCATACGGAGGTTCTCAAAGACAGCGGCAAACTGCTCCGGGGTCACGTCCTTAGAGGAGAGACCATAGCGGCCACCGACAACGGTCGGGTGCTCCTCCATACCGTAGAGAGCGTTCTTTACATCGAGGTAAAGGGGCTCACCGGCGCTACCGGGCTCCTTGGTACGGTCGAGGACAGCGACGTGCTTCACGGTCTTGGGCATCGCCTCGAGGAAGTGCTCCACGCTGAAGGGACGGAAGAGGTGAACCTTGATCATACCGACCTTGCGGCCCTCGGCATTGAGCTTGTCGATCACCTCCTCGGCGGTCTCACAGGCAGAGCCCATGCAGATCACGATGTCCTCAGCATCCTCTGCGCCGTAGTAGTCGAAGAGGTGGTAGTGGCGACCAGTGATCTTGCCCAGCTCGTCCATGTAGTGCTGTACGGTCTCGGGGACAGCGTTGTAGAAGGGGTTGGATGCCTCACGCTCCTGGAAGTAGATATCCCCATTCTGCGCCGTACCACGGGTCACGGGCGCATCGGGGGTGAGAGCACGGTGGCGGAACTCCTTGATCGCCTCGAGGTCAACGAGGGGACGGAGATCCTCCATGTCGATCTCCTCGATCTTCTGGATCTCGTGAGAGGTGCGGAAGCCGTCGAAGAAGTGGAGGAAGGGCACACGTCCGTGGATCGCAGAGAGGTGAGCCACAGCGGCCATATCCTGAGCCTCCTGTACAGAGTTGCTGCAGAGCATAGCGAAGCCGGTGGCACGGCAAGCCATCACGTCCTGGTGATCACCAAAGATCGAGAGGGCATGGCCGGCGATGGCACGTGCAGCGATGTGGAAGACACCGGGGAGGAGCTCGCCGGAGATCTTGTACATATTCGGGATCATCAGGAGGAGACCCTGAGACGCAGTAAAGGTGGTCGTCAGCGCACCAGCCTGCAGAGAACCGTGGACGGTACCGGCGGCACCGGCCTCACTCTGCATCTCCTGGACACGGACGGTGTCGCCGAAGAGGTTTTTACGCCCATTGGCTGCCCACTTGTCCACAACCTCTGCCATCGTAGAGGAGGGAGTGATGGGGTAGATGGCCGCCAGCTCCGAGAACATATACGCGATATGCGACGTAGCTGTGTTGCCATCACAGGTCATGAATTTCTTTTCTTTACTCATATATAAGTATACTAAAGCGTGAAGTAATTTATTTCTTCTTTTTTCGTAAAGGTCAATAGAGGAAGCCGAAAAGCCAGATCGGCAGACAGTTGTCATGCCCCACCAGCAGGTTGCTGAAGGTGTAGGTCACCTCGCTCCTGAAGCGACTGGTCTTACCGTCGACGCAAGCAAAGAGATGCTCGCCGTCGACGATGAAGTCCGCGCCGGGCTTATCGGGGACGTTGACCCGGTAGCCGGCGTTCTCAAATTGTGAGAGAAGGAAGGTCTTGAGCCGCATACAGGTCGACTGCCGATGCGGATACATCACCCCGGCGATATTGGTGTCGTTGGGGAAGATCTGATCGGGTTTCTTGGGATACTCGTTGCCCTCCTTATAGACCGTGCGGATCAGCTCCGCATCGTCGAGATACTTGAGGTAGTTGGCGATCGTGGCGCGGCTGGCTCCGATACAGCGGGCAAAGCGGGTCACATTGGCCGTCGGCTTGTCCTGCGTGCAGATCTGGAAGAGCAGCTCCCGCATCTTGGGCAGATAGGAGATATCGACCTGATGGACATAGACCACGTCGACCTCGAGCATCATATTGATATTCTTCGTCAGCTTGGCCGATGAGAGCGGGTTGTCCTCCACGGGCGGGTAGTAGCCCTCGGTGAGGTAGAGCTCGAAGTCCTCCTTCGGCTTCACTTGGTTCATCACCTCAGCAGCGATCTCCTCATGCCGCTCCATAAGATCTTTGAGCGAGTACGCCTTAAGGTGAAGACCGTACTTTATATTGAGGTACTGGCGGAAGGAGAAGCCCTGGAGATTGATGATCCGCACCCTGCCCTTTAGCTCGGGACCCATTTCCTCCTCAGTCACGACGCTCGAGGTACTGAAGATCACCCGCAGGTTGGGCATGTCCATATAGATCCGGTAGAGATCATCGCGCCACTTGGCGTACTTGTAGATCTGATCCACAAGGAGAATCTTGCCCCCCTCTTCTTGGTAAAACTTCCGCGCAAAGTCGTAGAGTGAGTGACCGGCGAAGTAGAGGTAATTCATCGTCACGTATTGGATCTGATCGGGACGTGCGGTAATGTTTCGGACTGCATAGGTGAGCAGGAAGATCGTCTTGCCTATGCCGCGCGCACCGCGCACAGCGACCAGACGATCCGATGACGTGATACTGCTGATCAGGGACTTGCGGTCGCTCTCCTGATGGGCAGTCAGCATCCGATTGTATATCTTCCTAAAGCTCTGCATGCAAAAAGTGTCGTGACGGCAGACCCCGATTAAGTAGGGTCAGCCCTCTCGAAGTCATCCCGATCTATGACGAAGCCTTCGATGGTTCAAAAGTAGGAAGAATATTCCTATTTCGCAAACCTTGCATTACAATTAGAGCAGAAAAGCTTGCCCAATTGCACTGACGAGCTAACATTATCACAAACTACCTCCTCCCTATCGGCTCCTCCCGCCAGACGCCATCGTCTGAGCGTACGAGGTGGACCACCTCGCCATAGGCGATCTTGCGGGCAAAGGACTCATCGATCGTGTAGCCAAGGAGACGGACGAGGAAGATCCGGATCACCCCGGCATGCGTCACCAGCACCGGCGGGCGGTCGTAGTCCGGCAGGTAGTCGATGAAGTCCTGCACCCGTCGGGTCATCCCCGGATACGACTCGCCGGCAGGCGGGGCGGTATGCTTGTAGTCGGCAAACCACGCCTCGCTCTCCTTCCGCTCATAGACCGACTGCCAGGGGACCAGCTCCCACTTGCCGAAAGCGAGCTCCGTGAGCCGGGCATCGATGGTGATCGTGTCGGCGAGCTCCTTTGCCAGGAGCCGGCAGCGCAGGAGCGGACTGCTATATACACGCCCATAGCCGGTGCCCTCGAGAGTGGCGACCACCCCGGCAGCCTCCTGCGGGAATGACTCAGCCACCGAGACGTCAGCTCTGCCGTAGCAGATGCCACTTGGTGCACTGGTATGCGTATGGCGGACGAGGTAGAGCTCCATCACATCAGTCGCTCCACGGCGAGGAGAGCGACAAGGCAGCCCATCTCGCACATCTGCTCCAGCGCCCCCAGCACGTCCCCCGTGTAGCCGCCGATACGCACCTTGCTGAGTCGGTGGACGAAGAGGAAGAGCAGGACATAGACCGCCACCACTGCGAGAGCCTGCATCCACCCGAGTGTCAGCAGCGCCACGAGACCAGTGGCGACCCCGATCGCAATGGAGCCGTCAGAGGTAATGTAAGACTCTCGACTGAGCTTACTATTCTCCCGCCGGGCATAGACGGAGAAGTGCATCATCAGCAGCGGCACCGACCGCGCACTGCAGCACATCACGACCATCGCCGAGATCGGACTGGTGAGTGCAGAGAGGCAGCAGACCTTCAGTAATAGCTGCATCACCGTGCCGATCATGCCAAAGGCTCCGGCATGGCTGTCCTTCATGATCTCCAGCACACGCTCTCTGCTTGTCCCGCCACCAAATCCGTCTAAGAAGTCGGAGAAACCATCCTCGTGGAAAGCTCCCGTCACTACGATCATCGTAGAGAGCGCCAGTACGGACGAGACCGATGGCGGCAGATGGAGGAGAAAAAAGGCAAGCGCATAGACCGCCGCCCCACACCCACCGATGAGAGCCCCCACGAGCGGCATATAGCGAGCCGCCTCGTGCGCCGTCTCCGCATCGAAGTGCACCTCTCCCGCCGGCAGACGGGTGTAGCACATCACCGCAGCCTTCAGGAGATTCCACTCACTCCTCAGTCCCATGGCGGTAGATACTGTCGGGATTATCCTCGTAGCAATTCTCCAGCTGTCGATCGTCGAAGGAGGCCATCTCATTGAGGAAAGCGACAGCCGACCGGACGATCGGATAGGCAACCACGGCACCGGTACCCTCACCCAGTCGCATACCGAGCCGGAGGATCGGCTCCCCTCCGAGATAGTCGAGCAGCAGCCTATGACCACCCTCATCGGAGACATGGCCGTAGAGGACGCACTCCTTAGTGCCGGGCGCAAGAGCCTCGGCAGCAATGACGGCCGCCGTGGCGATGAAGCCGTCACAGAGGATCACCATCCGCAGCCGAGCCGCCTCGATCATCCCGCCGACCATCATCGCTATCTCGTACCCGCCGTAGGTGGCGAGGATCTCAAGAGGTGTCTCCGGATGATGAGCCTCCACGGCACGCTTCAGCGTCTGGTACTTGTGCTCTAAGTGTACATCGTTCAGCCCCGTCCCACGTCCCACGAGTCGGTCGAGTGGGATGCCGGAGTAGAGATGTGCCAGCACAGCGGAGGAGGAGGTGTTGCCGATCCCCATCTCGCCGAAGCCGATCACATTACAGTCCTTATAGTACTCCTCCCGCACGCAGGCTGCCCCGGTCTCGAGTGCCTTCTGACACTCCTCGATCGTCATCGCCGGCTCGTGGAGGAAGTTTCGCGTCCCATACCCCACCTTCCGCGGCTCCACGCCATACTCCTCGGGGAAGTCCCGATCCACGCCGGCATCGATGACGCGTAGGTGAAAATGATACTGCCGGCAGAAGACGGTGATCGCCGCATTTCCTCTCTGGAAGGTGCAGCCACACCTGTAGGTAAAGTCCTTGGGCGAGAGACTCACCCTCTCATCCGCTATCCCGTGATCGCCACAGAAGAGGAGGAGTGCCGGGCGCCTCAGCTCCGGCGTAAGGGTGTCCTGGATCAGGCAGACCTGACGAGCTATCGTCTCGAGCTGTCCGAGCGAACCGATGATCTTCGATCGCGTGTCGATCTTGTGCTGTACTTCTTCTACTGTTACCATATTCTACTTTAGCCTCATGGCTATGCCCGAAACCATAAAGAAAGCCTCATCGGCTGATGCGGCTATGTGCTGATTGACCCACCCCTGAAGGTCGACAAAGTGACGCGCACCCTCCGACGAAGCGTGGAGCCCCATGCCGAGCTCATTGGAGACGACGATGAGCGTCATGTCCCGGGCGACGAAGCGATCCCACTCCGCCGTGGCAGCCCGGAGGGTCTCGTCCATGTCGTAACCATGCTCGTCGTAGAGGTTGGTGAGCCAGAGGGTGACGCAGTCCATCAGCACCACCTGCCCTGTGAGGTCGTGGTCGCTCAGGCGAAGTGGCTCCTCCACCGTCGTCCACTGCTCCCCGCGATCCCGCCGGTGACGCTCCACCCGCCGCGCAAAGTCCTCGTCCATGATCCGCGCCGTGGCGAGGTAGATCGGATGGTCAGAGAGCGACTCCGCCAGCATCTGCGCATAGTGACTCTTACCGGAGCGAGCTCCTCCGGTGATATAGATGATCCTACGCTGCATGGGGTCAGATGAAGTTCTGGAGAGCGAGGAGGATGAGGAGAAGCGCCATCAGCCCGATGATGAGCCAGAATTGTCTGGAGGCGCTCCTATTCTTCCGACTCTTACCCACGGTATAGACGCTGTCGGTCTGATCCGCAAGGGGCAAATACCCCGCCTCACGGAGGATCCGAAGAGCTCTCTCCTCCTCCATCGCCGGGACCATCAGCGAGACACCACCGGTCAAGCCCTGCACCCGCCCGAAGACCTGTGTCCCCGTCTCGCCGGAGACGGTCACCATAATATTCTCCGACTGGAGGAGCGTCTCCGCCAGTCGCACTTCCTCGAGGTTGAGGGAGTTGAAGACCTCCACAAAGGCCTCCTCCTTATCATTCCTTTTCATAATAGTCACTCAGTCGCTTCCGCACGGAGACCATCTCCATACTCTACACAAAGGTCGCTTTTTTCTCCCGCCGGGGCAAGTTGCAGTACCACGTTTGATTCGACGAGTGATCACCGCATCTCATTTATTTGCTACCTTTGCTTCGTCTTGGGAGTGCCCGAGGCGCAAGTAAATGCCTCCGCTGTGCGGAGGTGGGGAAACCGGTGAGAGTCCGGTACAGTACCCGCTGCTGTAAGTCTCATGTAATAGCCGGTCGGCTCGATAGTCACTGGGGGTAAGCCCCGGGAAGACTCCGATGCGGCAGAGACAAGTCAGAAGACCGACTTGCGACCGGGACACGACCTTCATAAGCCGTTATAGTCACACTAATTTCTTTCGGGAGTTAAAGTTATGAACAGACACTCAGGCGTTACTCGGTCATCCATCAGTATCCTCACTCTATGATCGAGATAATCCGCAACCTACTCTGGACGGGGGACATTGCCTCCTCCATCTTCATCCTCGCCCTGGTGCTTACCATCGGCGTTCTACTCAGCAAGATCCGCATCGGGGGCTTCTCCCTCGGCGTCTCCTGGGTCCTCTTCACCGGTATCTTCCTCGGGCACGTGGGTCTGAAACTTGATCCACAGGTGCTCTCCTTTGTCCGCGAGACCGGGATGATCCTCTTCATCTTCGGCATTGGCATGACGGTGGGACCGGGATTCTTTGCCACCTTCCGTCAGGGAGGTGTGCGGCTTAATCTCCTCTCCCTCCTGTCTATCCTTCTCTCCCTCGTCGTCTCCTACGTACTCTATCGGGTGACGCAGACCCCCATGGCGACACTGATGGGCATCCTCTCCGGTGCGGTGACGAATACGCCCGCCCTCGCTGCGACGCAGGAGACTGCCCGCGCCGTCGGCAGCTCCGCCATCGGGGATGTCGGCATCGGCTACGCCCTCGGCTACCCGGTGGCGATCCTCGGTATGATCCTGACGATGTCGTTGCTGAAGTGGGTCTTCCGGATCGATGTGGAGCGCGAGGAGCGGGAGCTGGAGGCGAGAGAGCGCGCCGCCCATCGCGATGCAGTGGTCTACGCCCTCGAGGTGAGCAACCCCTGGATGGACGGCAAGAGCGTCTATGAGTCCAAGTCGGTGCTGGAGAAGTACGACGTGGTGATCTCCCGCATTATGCACCACGACTCCGGGGAGGTGGAGATGGCGGGACCGAAGTCGATCATACGCCTCGGTGACCGACTGATGGCTATTTCCGATGAGAGCGACAAGGAGACGATATGCGCCTTCCTTGGCAGGGAGGTGCCGCTCGTGGAGCCTGAGTGGATCACTCGCGGGGCAACCGATGTAGTGTCGCACCGCTGCCTCGTCACTCGTGACAGGATCAATGGGAAGAGCATCGGCAGCCTGAAGCTCCGCTCCCTCTACAACGCCTCGATCACACGAGTCTATCGCGCCGGCGTCTACCTGATGGCACGCCCTGAGCTGCTGCTCCAGGTGGGCGATACAGTGATCGTCGTCGGACATGAGGAGGACGTGAAGCATGTAGAGCAGGTGCTGGGCAACTCGCGGAAGACCCTCCGTCAGCCTAACCTCCTCGTCGTTGCCCTCACGATCCTCATAGGCGTGCTGATCGGGAGCCTGAGGATCCACCTGCCGTCCATGTCTATGCCGGTTAAGCTCGGCTTTGCCGGCGGGACACTTGTGACGGCGATCCTGCTGAGCAACTTCGGCACCCACTTTCGCCTCAATACCCACAACACCGAGAGCGCCAATCATATGCTGCGGGAGCTGGGCATCGCCCTCTTCCTCGCCTGCGTCGGACTGAGTGTGGGCGAGAGCTTTGTGGCGAAGATCGCCAGCGGGGGACTGGTCTGGATGGGCTACGCAGCGCTTATGATGATGATCCCGCTCTGGATCACACTGATCATTGGACGGCTCTGGCTCCGGCTGGACTACTTCACCCTCCTCGGCTACGTGGCGGGGAGCATGACCTTTGCGCCGGCACTCTCCCTCACCCCGGATGCGACGAAGAATAACATCCCCTCCGTCCGCTACGCCACCATCTACCCGCTCACCCTCTTCCTCCGAGTTATGGCGGCCCAGTGGATGGTTCTACTCCTCTCCTAACTCCAGGGACTCAGTTTGTCATACTCCGCAGGGGTGTCTTGTCGACAAGGCACCCCTGCTTGCGCTTCCGACGAGGAGGTACGGAAATGGAGGACGGACGAAAATGGGTACCTTTGGGCATCAGAGCAAGAATTGAGAGCAAAGCAATGACCGAGATCCTGCACTTCACCAAGATGGAGGCACTGGGCAACGACTACATCTATATCGATCGTGACCGCTACCCCTCCCTCGACTATCCGGCACTCGCCCGGCGCTACTCCGACCGCCACACCGGCATCGGGGGCGACGGCGTGGTGACCTACTCCCGGCACGATGCTGAGAGCTTCGAGATGCACATATATAATAAGGACGGCTCCGAGGCGGAGATGTGCGGCAATGCGATCCGCTGCGTCGCCAAGCTCCTCCACGAGGAGGGGCAGACCGAGGCGCACTCCCTTCGCATCCACACCGGGGCTGGACTCCTGACAGTGGATCTCCTATTTGATGAAGAAAAGGAGGTCACCGGAGCGCGTGTCGAGATGGGCATCCCCGAGGTGATCGAGACCCCCGAGATGGTCGAAGGGGTCGAGGGCTACGTCGCAAGCATGGGCAACCCCCACTTCGTCATCCTCTCACAGGAGGACTTCCCCCTCGAGACCAAGGGGCCGCTGCTGGAGCAGAGCCGCCGCTTCCCCGAGGGGACAAATGTGGAGGTGATCCGCCCCACCGACAAGCACACCCTCGAGATGCGGGTCTGGGAGCGCGGCTCCGGACTGACCCGCGCCTGTGGTACCGGAGCCTGCGCCTCGGCCGCCGTGGCGATCCGTCTCGGGCTGGTGCTCTCCCCTGTCTGCGTACACATGCCGGGCGGCGACCTGACGATCGAGTGGAGCGGAGAGGAGACCCGGCCACTCTACATGACCGGACCCGCCACCCGGGTATTTGATGGCACACTTCAGCTAAGATAAATCCCTATGAATCATAAGATCAACACCAATTACCTCAAGCTCCCCGACAGCTACGTCTTCGTGGAGATCAATGACCGTATCGACCGCTATCTCAAGCACCACCCCGATGCCGACCTGATCCGCATGGGCATCGGCGACGTCTCGCTCCCCCTGCCGGATGCCTGCCTACAGGCCATGGCCAAGGCTGTGGAGGAGCTGGGTCACAGTGAGACGATGCACGGCTACGGCCCCGAGGTAGGGCATAAGTTCCTCCGAGAGCGCATCGCCAAGGACTACCGCAGTAAGGGGCTTCCCGTCGACTGGTCGGAGGTCTTCATCAGCGATGGTGCGGGACCGGACGCCTCCAATATCGTCGACATCTTTGACGACAGCGTGATGGTCGCCGTGACCGACCCGGTTTACCCCGCCTACATAGAGACCAATGCTATGATGGGCCGCTGCGGAGAGTACCGCGACGGACGGTGGACGAGGCTGGAGTATCTGCCGTGTAATAAGGAGAATGGCTTTATCCCCCCCCTACCCTCCCGGCACGTCGACTTGCTCTACCTCTGCTACCCAAATAACCCGACCGGCACGGTGCTCAAGCGGGCCGATCTGCAGCGCTTCGTCGACTACGCCCTCGCTGAGGATGCGGTGATCCTCTTTGACGGAGCCTATGAGGCCTACATCCGGGAGGAGGACGTACCCCACAGCATCTACGAGCTGGAGGGAGCAGATCGGTGCGCGATCGAGTTTCGCAGCTTCTCCAAGTCTGCCGGCTTCACCGGGGTCCGCTGCGGCTACACAGTGGTCCCGCACGCTCTGAAGGCACACCTTGAGGACGGCTCAGAGGTGGAGCTCAATCGGCTCTGGGCGCGGCGTCAGGGGACGAAGTTTAATGGCGCCTCCTACATCTCTCAGGTCGGTGCCGCCGCCTCCTACCTGCCTGAGGTGCAGGCGCAGATCCGCGACCACGTCGACTACTACCTCGAGAATTGCCGGATGATCCGCACCGCCTTTGCAGAGCGTGGCATGGAGGTCTTCGGCGGGATCTCGGCACCCTACATCTGGATCAAGACCCCGGAGAGCCACCCGAGGAGCTGGGACTTCTTCCAGTACCTCCTCGAGGAGAAGGGCGTGGTGGGTACGCCGGGTGTCGGCTTCGGTCCCGAGGGCGAGGGTTACTTCCGTCTCTCCGGCTTCTCCACCCACGAGCTGACGGAGCGGGCGATGAAGCGGATCCTCGGCTGACAGGATGGCACCGCAGCTGACGGAGCGGGCACGAGAGCAGATCATCATCGGGATAGACCCGGGGACGATCGTGATGGGCTACGCCATCATCGCCGCCCGGGGGCGCAAGATGCGGCTCATCGCCATGGGTGTGCTTAAGCTCGACCGCTATGCGAGCAATTACCTCCGCCTGCGCAAGATCCACGAGGGCGTCTCACAGCTCATCGCCCGCTACCACCCCGATCAACTGGCGATCGAGGCACCCTTTTATGGCAAAAACGTACAGAGTATGCTGAAGCTGGGGCGCGCCCAAGGGGTGGCAATCGTCGCAGCTCAGCTCGCTGACCTGCCGGTGACGGAGTACCCCCCATCAACGATCAAGAAGATGGTGACCGGCAACGGCAGCGCCTCCAAGGAGCAGGTCGCCTACTACCTCCGCAAGATGCTCTCCATTCCCCCGGAGGCGATGATGGATGCGCTGGACGCCACCGACGCCACTGGTGCGGCTGTCTGTCACGTCCTCTCCGCAGGTCGCGGACCGGTGACGGGCGGTCGCTCCTCCTCATGGCGGGACTACCTCCGCAGCCATCCCGACAAGGTCGTCAAGTGAGACCATATGGCGTTAGTCTCAGAAGATCAAATTTCCCAAGCCATATCAGGGGTGACGCATTTGAGCTCATCGTGAAGAGTAAGGACCGATACACCCCTTGTGGGTGCCATCATGCCATCTATATACTTGCGCCACACCGTAACCCCAAGGATGAGGATCGCCCGGCTGCGTGGCACCCCGGCAGGGGTGCTCGTTTTTTAGCCCGGATGTCGAGGGGCGCAGCCCCGAAGACTCCGGGTTACCAACGGATCCCCCTAACCCCCACGACCCCGCCAGGGTGTCGCACTGATTGCCTGACTGGTAAGTGCGACACCCTGGCGGGGTCGTATACCTTATATGTGTTGTCGTTTCCCGGGGTCTTCGGCACTTCGTGCCTCGACACCCGGTCTAAAAAACGATGATCCCTCCGGGGCTTCGCCCCTGCGGGATCGGCAGGCGGTAGCAGCAGGGCGGGGATCGGTCAATGGGATTGCACAGCGATAGGGAACAACACCTTTGCTGTGAAGCTCAAATGCGTCACCCCTGCAAACCACATAAATCTCCGAAAACCCAAAATATTTATTTGCAATGTTCAGCGCAAAATTGCTTGGTTTACCAATAAAAATGACGACATTTGGATACCAAGATCGGGAGCAGTCAACTCCATTAACCTGAAGTTCTCTACCACACCGATCATAACTAACGTCTAACAACCACCACAAGCAACATTATTATGGTTAAAAACAGGAGCCTTATGGCTCTTCTAATCCTGACCAGTCTCTGTATGCTGTGTTCCTCGTGCGATCGGTTTACTGACTGGAAAAAGGTGACGTGGGATCATTACGCCACAGGATTCTACTTAGAGAGCAGCATGGAAATACATGAGGAGTCAGCCGACTATATAGAGGTTCGTGTCAAGGGGTGGGACATAAAGTACGCCAAATGGTCAGTAGTTAATCGCCCAATTATCAGTATGACTTGTCTCTTTTCCTATCCCGAAAAGCGTCCTCAGCTGGAGCAGATCATACAGGACTTTGGCGAAGCGAAGCATCAGGCACACACCTACGAGGGGTACACTCAGCCACACTTCGCTTTTAGTACCCCAAGCCGCTATTTCCTCAAGACGCCGATAGACAAAGTGGAGCTGGTCAGCGACAGAGACTGGGAGGACCAGCCGGCGGGGAGTGTGCTCAATGCGCACTTCTGGCTCCTCGGTCGCTGCCATGACCGCTATGCGAAGCATCTCGACAATCCCGGCAGGCAGAGAATGCCGGCAGACTTCCACGTCCGGAGCGAAGCCTATATGAAGCTGGTGGCGCAGGCTTATGACCGAACTGGGGAGGAGGACTGGGATCTCCGTGATGGTCTCTATGAGGTGATCCTATCGCCTCTGGACAGAGTAGACTTCTCGTCTATGGACTACTTAGAGCCACAGCTATTCCTCACGTCGGACAGTCCCCACTTCGCCGAGCCTCAGACGCTCACCATCCGTACCACCTTCCGTGACGGCACCGTCACTACCCTCACGACAGAAATCAACAAATCCAAGTAATATGACGATATCTACGAAATGCGACAAGGCTATAGGGGCTCTTTTATCTGCCTGTGCTGCCATTCTAATACTCATCACTTCGTGCGATAGGCTTACAGACTGGAAATCGGTGTCGTGGAATCACTACGCCACTGGTTTCTACCTAGAGAACGACCTGACAGTCAAGACACAGAATGAAGGTGTGATCGAAATAACCAAATCTGTGCCTCGCGGAAACACGTGGGAGGAAAGGCAAGAGCAGTTCCTTACTGTAAACACTCTATTTTTCCTCCCACAGAAGCGCGGGCAATTAGAGCAGATTGTCCAAAAATTTGGCGAAGCCGACCACAAAGAGAGAGTCTACGCAGGCTATGCGAAACCCGCTCCTCAATGGAGTACTCCCGATCGCTATTTCCTCAAGACGCCGATAGACAAGGTGGAGCTGGTCAGTGACAGAGACTGGGAGGATCAGCCGGCGGGGAGTGTACTCAATGCGCACTTCTGGCTCCTCGGTCGCTGCCATGACCGCTATGCGAAGCATCTCGACAATCCCGGCAGGCAGAGAATGCCGGCAGACTTCCACGTCCGGAGCGAAGCCTATATGAAGCTGGTGGCGCAGGCTTATGACCGAACTGGGGAGGAGGACTGGGATCTCCGTGATGGTCTCTATGAGGTGATCCTATCGCCTCTGGACAGAGTAGACTTCTCGTCTATGGACTACTTAGAGCCACAGCTATTCCTCACGTCGGACAGTCCCCACTTCGCCGAGCCTCAGACGCTCACCATCCGTACCACCTTCCGCGACGGCACCGTCACTACCCTCACGAGCGAAATCAACAAACCCAAGTAACTACTTATACTCTTATGACGTCATCCAAGAAGTACCTCTATACAGTAGCCCTGGCTCTGCTGGGTGCCGTAGCCTTCCCCTCCTGCAACTGCAATGGCGGGGAGGATCAGCCGACCCCTCCACCCGCGGAGGAGAGGGCACTCGTATCATCACTCACTGTGACGGTAGAGGACCTAATCAACTCCTCAAAGAAAGATATGACCACTCAGTACGCCTACGGCAAGGAGGGTCGGGTGTCCTCTATGACGGTCAGCATAACTGGTGACGATGGTCCCCACAGCGAGACTTGGCCCATCATTTATGGAGATGGCACGATGACCGTTTCCTTTCCCTCTGAGCTTCAGGTGTTTCAGACAAATGCCAGCGGCTATATCATTGGGGAGAAAACGAGCGGAGCCGAGAGTTTCTTCTCAGCATCCTACGACACCGAGGGACACCTCCAGTCACTCAGGCACGAAGAGCAGGGAGTCTACACCTTCAGGTGGGAGGGAGACCTGATCTCAGAGCGCCAGCTTAGTATCGCCGAGTCGCAGGATATGACTTCACACACGACCTTTACCTACAGTAAGACAAAGGACCCCGCCGGGCTTATGGTCCTCTACATCCCAGAGTTCACCGACATCCCCTTACCCGGGATGTGGTTTGGCAAAGCGCCCGCTTACCTCCCGTCAAAGAGAGTCAGCACGCTAAAGATGCCGGTCAGCAACCTACCCGTCGAGATGACCACCACATTCGACTACACCCTTGACGCTAAGGGTCGTCCGGTAAAGATCGTCACCACGGAGAACTTGCAGTCCAAGAGCAAAGACTTCATACCGGACTTCGCAGGAAAAATACTCCGAACCACCTTCGAGATCACCTACAAGTAAGCGAGCAGAGCGCTCAGCGACACGACGTAGGGTGATCGAGACGCATTCTGTCTCCTAGCTGAAACAACTGTCACAATATACGCCAAAGGGGCTGTCTCACCGAGAAGTGAGGCAGCCCCTTTGTATTGAAGTATAACTCTAAAGCTATGCCTTAGGCATTGGCAGCGGCGACGAGGTCAGCGACCGTCTTATTGGCATCGCCGAGGAGGAGAGTTACGCCGGACTCACGCTCGTAGAGCGGGTTGGGGACACCGGCGTAGCCGGGGTTGAGGTCGTAGTTGCAGATGATGACGTACTTCGCCTGATCGACGTTGAGCACCGGCATACCATAGATCGGCGTGCCCTCAGCCTCGCGGGCGGCAGGATTGAGGACGTCATTCGCTCCGATCACGATCACGAGGTCGGTGTCCTTGAAGTCGTCGTTGATTCGCTCCATCTCGAAGAGGTCATCGTAGGGCACATCCGCCTCGGCGAGGAGGACATTCATATGGCCCGGCATACGACCGGCAACGGGATGGATGGCAAAGCGAACCTCTGCGCCCTTGCGGGTCAGGGTGTCGGCCAGCTGCTTCACCAAGTGCTGTGCCTGGGCGAGCGCCATACCGTAGCCGGGGACGATGATCACCTTCTTCGCATCAGTGAGCACCTTGGAGAGGTCGGGACCACCGGTGGCCTTCTTCACCTCCGAGGGTGCAGCGGCAGCCTCGGCAGCGAGCTGAGCCACGGTCTCCTTGGCGTCACCAAGCTTCAGCGTCACGCCCTCCTTGCGGGTGTAGAGCGGGTTCTCCACTCCGGCGTAGCCCGGCTTAAGGTCGTAGTTACATATAATAATGTGCTTTGCCTGGTCGACGTTGAGCACCGGCATACCGTAGATCGGCGTACCCTCAGCCTCACGGGCGGCAGGATTGAGGACGTCATTCGCGCCGATCACGATCACAAGGTCGGTCGACTTGAAGTCGTCATTGATCCGCTCCATCTCGAAGAGGTCATCGTAGGGCACATCCGCCTCGGCGAGGAGGACATTCATGTGACCCGGCATACGACCGGCGACGGGATGGATGGCAAAGCGAACCTCGGCGCCATTGCGTCGAAGCGTGTCGGCGAGCTGCTTCACCTGATGCTGCGCCTGCGCGAGCGCCATACCGTAGCCGGGGACGATGATCACCTTCTTCGCATCGTGGAGGATCTCCGGGAGGGAGGCCTCCTTCTTAGCTGCCGGAGCAGCAGGGGCAGCGGCGGGGGCTGTAGCCTTGGGGGCAGCCTTCTTCCCCGCAGGGGCAGCGGTCTTGCCGAGGAGGATATCTCCGAGGGAGCGATTCATCGCCCGACACATGATCTGCGTGAGGAGGAGTCCTGAGGCACCCACGATACCGCCGATGGCGACCAGCATTACGTTGCCGATAGCCATACCGGCGATAGAGCCGGCGACACCGGAGAGCGAGTTGAGGAGCGAGATCGTGATCGGCATATCGGCACCACCGACGCGGATGGTGAAGAGTCCACCGAAGAGGGCGGCAAAGAGGACCGACAGACAGATGATCCAGGCGGCGTTGCCGTCATTGACACCGAAGAAGCTCCAGATGAAGAAGACGCCGCAAAGGGCGAGGGCGATGGTGAGGTAGAGGCTGTGATTCTTGATCACCTTGGGTCGGCCATCGATGACGCGGTGGAGCTTACCGGCGGCGATGAGGCTACCGACAAGCGTGATCATACCAACGATCACGGCGAGGACACCGGTAGAGGACTCGAAGGCCCCCAGTGAGAAGGAGTCGGCATGCATGCCGGCCGAGGTGATCGACACCTCGGGCGAGGTGATGCCCATCAGGGTGACGATACCGACGAGTGCCGAGGCACCGCCACCGAGGCCATTGAGCAGTCCGACCATCTCAGGCATCTCGATCATCTTGACCTTACGAGCCATCATAAAGCCGATCACGAGACCGATGAGGATGAAGAAGAGGGTGCAGAGTAGCGGCACCATACCGTGTCCCCAGAAGGCGACGAGTATCGCCAGGATCATCGCCAGGATGCTGGTCCGGTTACCATTGACAGACGACGAGACACGGCTCATCATCCAGAGTCCGGCGAGTACGAGGAGGGGGATAATAATAGTGAGTACTGACATCATAGGACTGATTATTTACCGCCCTTGGAGGACTTGCTGTGGTGAAACATCTTGAGCATCCGCTCCGTGACGCCAAAGCCGCCGACGACATTGATCATCGCCAGGATGAGCGCAATGCCGCCGAGGATCAGGGCGAGGTAGTAGCGGAAGTCTCCCCCGTAAGCATCGATGCACTCCACCGTCTCGCAGACGACGATGATGGCGCCGACGATGGTGATGCCGGAGAGTGCGTTCATACCCGACATCAGCGGCGTATGGAGCAGACTGGGGATCTGCCGGATGATGAAGTATCCGACCACTGCGGACACTATGAAGACCAGGACTAAGACTAGTGGTGAAGCCATATCAATAAGAGATAAAAAAGAGCCAAACCGGTCTCCCTATCCAGGAAAATCGATTTGGCTCATGGTGATTAGATGATTAGCACTCCAGAGGACCGTCTGCACCGAGCGCCTCGAGGCAGCCGGCATGTACGATCTTGCGGTCCTTGGTCACGGTAATACCCTTGCAGATCTCATCCTGAGGATCGAGGACGATCTTGCCGTCGTGAGTGAGATACTTGGTCAGGTTGTAGATATTCTGAGAGAACATCCAGGTGGAGCTATTGGCGAGCAGTCCGGGGATATTCTTGATACCATTGATCATGACATCGTGGATACGCTCGTGCTTTCCGGGAGGCGTGCACTCGCAGTTACCACCCTGGTCGATGGAGATGTCGACGATGGCAGCGCCCTTCTTCATCCCCTTGACCATCTCCTCGGTAATGATCGTAGGAGCGACCTTACCGGGGATCAGTGCGGAGCAGAAGACGATGTCCATCTCCTTGATCGTGGGGTAGAGCTTCTCACGCTCTGCAGCCAGCACATCGTCGGGGAGACGCATAGCGTAGCCGCCCTCGCCGACAGCGAGCTTGGGATCGACACCGGTATCTACCACCTGAGCACCGAGAGACTTGGCATTCTCTGCAGCCATGGGACGGATATCAGCAGCGTAGGTGATCGCACCGAGACGCTTGGCGGTGGCAAGAGCCTGCAGACCGGCAACGCCGACACCGATGACCATCACCTTGGCGGGGACGATCTGGCCGACAGCGGTAAACATCTGAGGCATAAAGTAAGGCAGGTCGTTGGCTGCCATGATCATACCCTTGTATCCGGCGCAGGTACTCATCGATGTGAGTGCGTCCATATTCTGAGCGCGGGAGATACGGGGTACACCATCGAGGGTGAGGGCTACGACGCCGTTGTGGGCGAGCTTCTTCACCATCTCATGATTGACGGGGGAGGCGGGGTGGATGAAGGTGATCAGCACCTGACCCTCGTGCATCATGTCTGCCTCATTCTTCTGCAGCTGCTCATTGAAGAGCGGCTCCTTGACCTTGAGGATCACGTCGGCCTTGTCGAAGAGCTCCTGGGTATCGGTCACCAGCTTGGCACCGGCAGCCTCGTAGTCCTTGTCGTGGTGGAAGGAGGGCTCTCCTGCACCTGCCTCTACGAGGACCTCGCAGCCGTCAGCGACGAACTTCTTTACGGTCTCCGGAGTCGCTGCGACACGACTCTCACCGGGCATGATCTCACGCGGAATGCTTATAATCATAGATGATAAGTGGTTGGGTTTGGTTTTAAAGGTGATTGTAATTGTCTTGTCTCAGACAAATGTATGGAAAAAAGAATCGGACTAATCAAGAAAAATGGAGGTTTTGGGATACTAAATTTTCACATTAATCCGTCTACTAATAGAATACGACCTCTCAAAATCGATGCAGAGACCTAACAACCAGCAATTTATACGCACAACACAATCCACACTTTCGCCCCAGAGAAGCTCTTCCGAGCAAAAACCAAGTCGGGCTAATTGCTTACTGCGCTTAGCACATCCGGAGACTCTCACCGGGTCACCCGAACAAAAGTAAATCTATTACCGGTAATAGTGATCTCTAATACCGATAATAGTCTTCACTAATACCGGTATTAGATCCACGGCTGTCCGGGTCACTGTGCACCGGCGTCCAGAGACAAGCTCTTACTCTCTGAAAGACAGAGCGTTTCACATCGTAAGCAGAAACAAGAGAGGTGGTCGTGGAGTCTCGGGCGTGGTGCCCCAATCCGGCTGAGAGCGTAGGTGCAGGGGTGACGCATTTGAGCCTTAAAGCAAAGAAGTGATAATCCCTGTCGCTGTGCAATCCTGTCGACTGATCCCAGCCATGCTGCTACCGCCTGCCGATCCCGCAGGGGCGAAGCCCCGGAGGGATCATCGCTTTTTAGACCGGGTGTCGAGGCACGAAGTGCCGAAGACCCCGGGAAACGACGACGCATTCAAGGTATACGACCCCGCCAGGGTGTCGCACATACCAGTCAGTCAATCAGTGCGACACCCTAGCGGGGTCGCGGGATCGCTAGCAACGCCTGACCCCCGGGTCGTCGGGGCTACGCCCCTCGACCCGGGGCTAAAAAGCGGGCACCCCTATCGGGGTGCTTCATTCACGACTCTTTACAATGAGTTGAATGGTTTCTGTAACACTCAAATGCGTCACCCCTGAGCATAGGTGCTTGTTTTAATGGGAATAAAGAGTACTTTTGTACACCAATCTATTGTTAATCATTGGAAATACTTTCTATTCATTTTACTTCATCATGGAAGTACGAGTAAGTCGCATTATTGCTGAATACTACGACTACACACGGCGCGAGGCTGAGGACTACATCCGTCAGGGACGCGTCACTGTCAATGGACAGAAGATCCAGATCGGGGACAAGGCCGGCTCGGCTGATATCGTCGCACTGGATGACGTATCGATCCCTCTCAAGGGGATCTTCCGCCGACTGGAGCGCCAGGAGCTGGGACGTAGCGAGGCCGGCAAGGGGAAGCAATTTCGACAGGAAGATGAGCGGTATGAGGACCCGAAGAGCCGCGAGCTGCGGAAGGGTCGTAAGAAGCACCGTCGCACTCGCTCCAAGGCGGACGAGTACGAGGAGGATGCGTATGACGATTAGCTCAGGGAGACACACCTTATATAATATGAGAGCGATGAGGCCTGGAGTGGGGAGCACGATGCTGATGCTCCTGCTGATCGGAGCCCTCTCCTGCAGCGGCAGTAAGGAGCAGAGTGAGGAGAAGGGCTGGGAGGAGGCGACCACGGCAGTTATGGCGACAGAGCAGAGCGTCCCGTCGGCTACCGAGGTAGAGGAGGAGCCCTGTACCTATGCGACCTACAGGTCAAATAACGCACTCCTCGCAAGCACTGACGCTCCCTGCAACCAGGGAACGGAGCCACTGAGTGCCTTCCTCGTAAGCTTCCGCAGGGATGCCGGAGTGGTTCGGTCGCGCGCCCTGCTGCCGAGCGGAGTCACCCCACCCCAAGTGGTCGAGGATCCCTTCCGGATCATCTCGCCCGACAGCACCGGCTACTTCGCCTCCTGGATCATCGTGGAGCAGGATACCGCCTCCTTCTGCACCGGATACATCGACTCGGACATCTTAGAGCAGTACACCTTCGCCCGGAAGTCGCCGGACGACAAGTGGTATCTCATCGATTACTACAACGCCGCCACGCAGGACGATATCAGCGAGTACGCCGACTGAGCCGACACTTCCACGGCCCAGGGGTGACGTATTTGAAATAATCCGTTATAGTCATAAGCAAGGATCTCGGATGGTTCCTTAAGGGCATTTATCTTCTGGCAATCATCATAGGATCTTCTTTCTTTCGCTCTCATTCTACCAAGGAAGAAGAGGGCGATCTTGTGTATGATATTTCGTTTTTAGCCGCATTACATCTTCTTTTAAGTGACTGATCCTCAGACAATATAACGTCCAGGCAGTAGTAAAGATTGTTCTCCACGGACCAGTGCTCCCGGATCATATTGAAAACTTTCTCGGGTCGGTGCGAGAGGAGATGAAGTAGGTGACTTCACGGCTTTCTTTCCCTGTCCGCTTATCATATCTCATCCTTGTCATTTTAGACTTATAGGTCAAAACGATGGGTGAGACAGAGGCCTTTTCTAGGTATAGACAGACATATAAGGGTTTGAAAAGCTTTGAAGTGTTAAAATTGGGCCAACGCGAACCTATAGGTCAAAATGGTGGGTGATATAGGAGGATAACATAGTGTTTATCGTATCCTTAAGCATTTGAAAAGGCTAAAAAATGAACCAAAAAAAATGTCCGAAGTGTGTGAGCCTCAGTGTGATTAGTCATGGACGCAGGGGTACACACAAGAGATATTTGTGCAAGAACTGTGGCTCATCGTTCACAGGAAAAAGGCACATAAGTAAGGAGCAGATATGGGACTTGTACCAGAGTGGCTTATCGCAGGCTAAAATCGCGGAAGCACTTGGAGTAAGTCCGAGCACGATAAAACGGAGACTTCAGGAGGTCTCAGTTGACTTTAAGACGCCCATATTAAGCGAGGGAGTTGTTCATATAGATGCGACGTATTGGGGGAGAACCCAAGGACTAATCGTTGCGTTGGACGATAAAAGTGGTTGCGTACTCTATCGGGAGTGGATCTCTCACGAAAGCAAAGTGGACTACGCAACAGCCCTTAGAAAGATAGGGGAAGGGGGCTATAAGATATTGGCAGTGGTAACTGATGGAGGAGTTGGTCTTGACGTGGCACTGAAGCATTTTCCCACACAAATGTGCCAGTATCACTTTATCGCAATCATCCGGCGAAAACTTACTCTTCGACCCAAACTACCGGCGTCTCAAGAGCTTCTGGCACTTGCTATGAGTGTAGGAAAGATGTCCCGTATCACATTCTGCTCGCAGCTCAAAAAGTGGAAGACCAAGTGGGAGACTTTTCTCAAGGAGAAGACCATAAATGATGAAAACGGCAAATGGCAATACACGCACAAATCACTTAGATCAGCCCACTTTTCCTTTCGTCAATACCTCCCTACACTCTTTACTTACGAGGAACATCCGGATATACAGATCCCTAAAACCAATAACGCCATTGAAGGGCTATTTACTGCTCTCAAAAGCCGTCTTAGAGCGCATAATGGAATGTCCCAAGTTCACAAGAAACGATTCGTGGATGGGTTTTTTAGGCATAGGGATATCGCCCAGTTTACATCCAAAAAAGAGGAGGGGCAATAGTACCCCTCCCCTGTCAGTGTAAACTGTTCTGACTCCATTGACCGTATCCCTCACCGGTTGCACCCCTGCAGAGCCGGCTACGTTTTAGGTCAACGAACAAAGGCATCTGTTTTTTCTTCTACTTCACCCACCATTTTGACCTATACTTCAGTACGAAAATGGCTATTAGGCTGTTTTACCCACCATTTTGA
>OJLY01000263.1_pt1 | contig 38886 bp, 37 predicted proteins | sample 1597031 | NCBI WGS metagenome assembly OJLY01 (sample SAMEA3904673, study PRJEB24821) | metagenome | biome: Builtin; feature: hospital; material: surface | place: USA | collected 2013-06-03
CGGAAAACCCCTACCAACTACGCGGATTGCCCCTACCAACTACACGGAAACGGCATCTAGCTCGCACTGCCGCGCAACTAGACGACCAGCAAAAACACCCCGGAAGCACCCCGGAAGCACCCCGTCAAACACCCCACCAACCCCACCTTGAGCCACTCCCGCGCAACTTTTTTCGTGTTGACAGGAACAGACTCAACTTCTCGTGCGTTACACATAGTGCGAAACAAAATTTAGGCACGAAAGGATGATGCGATATGGCATCGAAGTACACACAGAAAACGCAGGAGGCTTTGCAGCAGGCGCAGATGCGTGCGTCGGCTGCGGGGAACCCGGATATGCGCCCGGCTCATGTGCTTGAGGCGTTGCTGAAGCAGGACGGCGGCATTGCTGCCCCGGTGCTCAAGGCCACGGGTGTGGATCCGGAGACGGTGGCGCGCGAGGCTGGCGAGCTGATTAGTGGTTACCCGAGCGCGGAGGGCCAGGGCATGGCCAACCCGGGGATTAATAGGGATCTGCAGACGGCGCTGAGTGTTGCGCAGGATCTTGCAAGTGAACTTGGGGACGAGTACGTTTCCGCCGATGTTCTCCTCGCCGCGATTGCAAAGGGCAAGGACGATGCGGCCGAGTTGCTGCAGAAGCGTGGCGCGACGTTTGAGGCGCTCAAGGAGGCGTTCCCGTCGGTTCGTGGTGGCAAGAAGGTCACCTCGGAGAATCCGGAAGATCAGTTCCAGGCGCTGCAGAAGTACTCGACGGACCTGACTGCTCGTGCGCGTGAGGGCAAGATTGATCCGGTGATCGGCCGCGATTCGGAGATTCGCCGTGTGGTTCAGGTGCTTTCCCGTCGTACGAAGAACAATCCGGTGCTGATCGGTGAGCCGGGCGTCGGTAAGACTGCGATCGTTGAGGGGCTTGCGCGCCGCATTGTGGCGGGCGACGTCCCAGAGAGCCTGAAGGGCAAGACCCTGATCTCGTTGGATCTTGGCTCGATGGTTGCGGGCGCGAAGTACCGCGGTGAGTTCGAGGAGCGTCTGAAGGCTGTGCTCGATGAGATTAAGGAGTCGAACGGCCAGATCATTACGTTTATCGACGAGCTGCACACCATCGTCGGCGCCGGCGCCACCGGTGATTCCGCGATGGATGCCGGCAACATGATTAAGCCGTTGCTGGCTCGCGGTGAGCTGCGTCTGGTCGGTGCGACGACGCTCGACGAGTACCGTCAGTACATCGAGAAGGATGCTGCCCTGGAGCGTCGCTTCCAGCAGGTTTACGTTGGGGAGCCGACGGTCGAGGACACGATCGGCATTCTGCGTGGCCTGAAGGAGCGCTACGAGGTGCACCACGGCGTGCGTATCCAGGACTCGGCACTGGTGTCGGCGGCGGAGCTTTCCAACCGCTACATCACGAACCGGTTCCTGCCGGATAAGGCGATCGATCTTGTGGACGAAGCCGGCTCCCGCCTCCGTATGCAAATCGATTCTTCCCCGCAGGAGATTGATGAGCTGGAGCGTATTGTTCGTCGTCTAGAAATCGAGGAGATCGCGCTGCAGAAGGAGTCTGACGCGGCGTCGAAGCAGCGCCTCGAGCACCTGCGCGAGGAACTTGCTGATCAGCGCGAACGCCTCGGTGAGATGAAGGCGCGTTGGGAAAACGAGAAGGCTGAGGTGAACAAGGTCCAGTCCGCGAAGGAGGAGCTCGAGCGTCTGCGCAACGAGTCCGAGATTGCGGAGCGCGACGGCGACTATGCCAAGGTCTCCGAGCTGCGCTACGGCCGCATCCCCGAACTGGAGGCGGAGGTAGCCAAGGCGGAGTCCGAGGCCAGCAACAAGACGATGCTGGAGGAGGAAGTCACGCCGGACATCATCGCCGATGTCGTCTCTTCCTGGACGGGCATTCCGGCCGGCAAGATGATGCAGGGTGAGACCGAGAAGCTGCTCAACATGGAGTCCGTGCTCGGTGAGCGTGTCGTCGGCCAGAAAGAAGCCGTCGTCGCGGTGTCGGACGCGGTGCGTCGCTCCCGTGCGGGCGTGGCGGATCCGAACCGTCCGATCGGCTCGTTCCTCTTCCTCGGCCCGACGGGTGTGGGTAAGACGGAGTTGGCCAAGTCGCTTTCGGAGTTCCTTTTCGACGACGAAACCGCAATGATCCGCATCGACATGTCCGAATACGGTGAGAAGCACTCGGTTGCGCGCCTGGTCGGTGCCCCTCCGGGATACGTCGGCTACGACGCTGGCGGCCAGCTCACTGAGGCTGTTCGTCGTCGTCCGTACTCGCTCGTGCTTTTCGACGAGGTAGAGAAGGCCCATCCCGACGTCTTCGACGTGCTTCTCCAAGTGCTGGACGAGGGGCGCCTCACCGACGGCCAGGGTCGCACCGTCGACTTCCGCAACACGGTGGTGATTCTGACCTCCAACCTGGGCGCTGGTGGTGACCGCGACCAGATCATGGAGGCTGTGAAGCGCCACTTCAAGCCGGAGTTCATCAACCGTCTCGACGATGTTGTGGTGTTCGATCCGCTGAGCAAGGACCAGTTGGTCGGCATCGTCGACATTCAGCTGGAGGGCCTGGCCGAGCGTCTCGCCGCCCGCCGCCTGGTGCTGGAGGTGTCGGATTCGGCGAAGTCCTGGCTCGCAGATCGCGGCTACGACCCGGCCTACGGCGCTCGTCCGCTGCGTCGCCTGATCCAGCAGGCCATCGGTGACCGTCTGGCGAAGAAGTTGTTGGCCGGTGACATCCGCGACGGCGACACCGTCCACGTTGATGTTGCCGACGGCGGCGAGTTCCTCGACGTTACTGCTGGCGTCACCGCCGCCTAGTTCGGTGCTGTCGCTGTAAGCCCAGGTCGGGTGGAGAAAATCCGCCCGGCCTTTTCTTCTGTACGCTCCTTTTCCCGGACATTTGTCGCTTAATGAAAACGTGTTTCAATTCACTCGACGTACTCCGGTGTGATCCGTATCATTCATGGCGACCGTCCCCTTTAGGAAAGGAGCACCACATGTCCACCCCAACTTCTATGCGCGCAGCAGTTGCCGAACAGTTCGGTCCAACCGTCAATGTCAAGGAAATCGACCTTCCCAAGCCGGGCCCGTTCCAGGCACTGGTGAAGCTCTCCGCCAGCGGCATCTGCCACACCGACCTCCACGCAGTGGAAGGTGACTGGCCGGTGAAGCCGGCTCCGCCGTTCGTGCCTGGTCACGAGGGCGTCGGTGAGGTCATCGAGTTGGGGCCGGGTGAGCATTCGGTCAAGGTTGGCGACATGGTCGGCAACGCTTGGCTCTGGTCCGCATGTGGTGAGTGCGAGTTCTGCCGCACCGGCCGTGAGACGTACTGCAAGCAGGCAGAATACGGCGGCTACACGGTGAATGGATCCTTTGGTGAGTACATGCTCGTGGATACGCGCTACGCCCCGCGCATCCCGGAAGGCGCCGACCCGGTCGAGGTCGCACCGATCCTCTGCGCTGGCGTCACCGTGTACAAGGGCCTGAAGGAAGCGCAGACGAAGCCAGGCCAGTTCATGGTCATCTCCGGCATCGGCGGCCTCGGCCACCTCGCGGTGCAGTACGGCGTGGCCATGGGCATGCGCGTGATCGCGGTGGACATTGCCGACGACAAGCTCGAACTCGCCAAGGAACTCGGCGCCGAGTTCACCGTTAACGCTGCTAACACCGACCCGGGTGAGGCCGTGCAGGAGTTCACCGACGGCGGCGCGCACGGCGTGCTGGTCACGGCGGTGCACCCGGCTGCATTCGGCCAGGCCATCGCGATGTGCCGCTCCAACGGCACGATCGTCTTCAACGGCCTGCCTCCGGGGGAGTTCCCGGCACCGATCTTCGACATCGTGCTGCGCGGCATCACCATCCGCGGCTCGCTGGTCGGCACCCGTCAGGACATGGCGGAGGCGCTCGACTTCTACGCCCGCGGCGAGGTGAAGCCGCATGTCACGGCGTGCGAGCTCGACGACGTGAACAAGGTGTTTGAGGACATGCGCAACGGCAAGATCGCTGGCCGTATGTCCATCAAGTACTAGGCGTTTGGCGTCTGTGGTTTAGCCTGCAGCCTGCAGCCCAAAGCCCGCAGTCAGTACGGTTTTTCCGGCTGGCTCCGGGCTTTGTCGTGTTCGGGTCCGCACCTTGACATGCCCGCTCTGTTCTAGACACATCGTCGAGTAAAGATTAGCTTCCTATTCTCGGTGTTCTTCGGCTTCACCGTCGTTGCAGGAGAAACGTGAGGGAGGCCGGTTAGGCAGTGAGCGAGGAACGAAGATTCCACGTTGTGTGAGTTAAATGAGATCTGAGGTTTGGTGCGCTCCTTTGAGGGAGTCGAGTCTCAGATACCGGTTGAGTTTCACAAAAGCAGAACCCTTACCGGATTGATCGTGGATGATCACTGCTGAGGTTCTAGCAGTATCTGGGTCTGTAGGTCCCGATAACAGGTAGATGATGTAGCTCCGGTCGGCGCGGTACCCCTTGCTTAGGCCGAACCCCATGACTGCTGCAATCCTTTGATCGCGCTGGTCCCCATTCTTTAGCCGCTTGACTTCGTTGTGAGACCAGTCTTGGGGGACGAATCGTTCTTGAATAAGGGGAAATACTTTTGCGATGTGTGCTTCAGGGGTATCAGGAAGAAAAGATGATGGTTGAGGGTTGTTCTTAGGATCGTCTTTCGGCAGGTAGAAACCTAGGTGTTTGACCTCTCGGCTCACTCGAATTGAGTCCTCAAGAATTATTGCCGATTGATGGTGATAAGTGTCGAACAGTGGGTATCGGAATGATTTATTCGCACTACGCTGAACTGTGGTGTTTCTCGTAGAAGCGAAGAGAACGGTGTCAGGTTCGTAAACGTTTCCAGGGCGGTCTTGCAAGACCTCATCAACCTTTGAGATTGATTCGATCCAAGTTGCCGCGTCTGGATCAATCCATTTTGCGAGTCTGAGGATCTTTCGGAGTTCAACGATGGGGTCGACGTGGAGCAGTGAGTCCTGTTGGGAGACTCTATTGCGCAGCTCTCGAAGGTCCTCGAGTGCACGCCCAACTACTTTCCTATCGCTCTTGCCTGGAAACACGGAGTTCAGGTGAGTGTTCCAAAGCTCAGCCACTTGAAAATCTTTTGAATGAATGAGCTGGACCCAGAAACCGAGATTTAACTGCGAGATTATTGGGCTGTGTCAAATTTTGTGGACGGGTAAACCCGTTGTGTTTGGTTGTGGGGGTTAGGCTGCGGCGGCGTGTGTGTCGGCGCAGCGGGTTTTGAATTGGCGCATTGCTTCGGCGGGGATCAGCCCGGTGGTGGAGTGGATGCGGCGGCGGTTGTAGTACGCCTCGATCCAGTGTCCGACTTCGTAGCGGGCGTCGAACTTCGACGCGAACTGCTTCTTTTCGTACAGCAGATGCAGCTTCAACGTGGAAAACATCGACTCCGCAACCGCGTTGTCCCAGCACACACCGACCGCGCCGGTGCTTAAACGCACATCGAGTTTCTTGGCTGTTTGCGCGAACTGCTTCGAGGTGTACTGCGAGCCGCGGTCGGAGTGAAACACCGCGTTGCCCGCGACGAAACCGGCCGCGTGCGCCATGGTCAGCGCGTCGACGACAAGTTGCGCACTCATCCGGTCTGCGATCTGCCACCCGACAACCATCCGTGTGCTCAGATCGATCACGACGGCCAGATACATCCATCCCTGCGCGGTGCGCAGGTAGGTGATGTCGCCGCACAGATAGGTTGTCGGCATCGCGGGGTAGAAACGGCGCCGAAGCAGATCAGCTCGTGCGCTCGCCTGCGGGTCTTGGATCGTGGTGCGTTTAAACGCGCGACGGTACTTGGTGTGCAGCGTGTTGTCAGCCATGATCTTTCGCACCGCATACAGCGTGGTTGCAACGTTTTGGGCCTGAAGCTGCCGGTAGATAGTGCGCGCCCCGGCAAAACCGTTGTGCTCGTTGAAGATCTCGATAACCAGATCGGTAATCGCCGCGCGTTTCGCCCGCGGTGTGCCACCGGCCGGCGGAGTATCTCTACGCTTGCGCCAGGCGTAATAGCCGGAGCTGGATACTTCCAACACACGGCACATCATTGACACTGGGTAGCGGGGGCAGGGGTTGCCTTCTTCGTGGAAGTGGGCAATTACCGCGAAGAGGTCCTCGTGGTGTGCTCCGTGGCGAAGAAGGCGGCCGCTTTTTTTAAAAACTCGTTTTCACGCTCGAGCTCTTTGATCCGCTTTGCCATCTCTGCCGGGTCCTGCGACGCGGCATCAGCAGCGCGCATGTGACTGCCGGAACCAGTGCCCAAGGTGCCTTCGGCTTTGGCCACCCAGCGTCCCAACGACGAGGACGACACCCCGTACTCCTGGGCCACGGCACCACGAGTCTTGCCGAACATCAACACCTCATCAATGCACTGCTGACGAAACTGATCCGAATACTTACGTGGCATGATTTAATCCTTCCAGATCGGTGGGTTTCACCGTCCACCGGAATCATGACACCCCATATGTCGTTTTCATCTGGTGCGGTTTGGTGAGTTTTGTTAGTCAACCGCGCTGCAACTTTGCCTACTGTGTTGTCGGTGTGAACGTTCCATGGGAAAGCAAGAGGGTGGATGGTCTCCAGCTTTTGCATCATGGAGTTCCTTAGGAGTACTTCCACGTGGTGAATTACTTCGGACAGTGCTGCTGACACGGCTGCGTTCCACTCGTACAGAGCCCAAGCGGATTCTTCTTTGTTAGCGGTTTGTTCAAGATACGGTTGCAGCCGTTTTTGGGAAACCCATTCGATTTTTCTTTTCATTCCAACCCCCGTTTGGATTCCGTATTTAGTGTTTTTCTGTACACTAGCCGACAGACCGTCTTGATAGACCTTGTCTTCGGCGGTGAGGGTCTTGTTGAAGCATTTGTTGCTTGCAAGGCCCTCGTTTCGTTTAGCACTGTGACTTCGTCGAAGGGGGCGACGGCGCACAGCGACCGAAACCCTACAAACCACCAACCCTTCCAACAATCCGGCCACTCCGAGATACACTGCCCTTTATGCAGCCGACTACGACGATTCTCACCCGTGTTGTCATTCCTGGTGTGGAGAGTGAGCAGCTTCGGGCTCAGCAGATTGGGTCGAATTTGTTTGTGGTGGCGAGTGTGCCGTTCGTCGATACGACGCTCGCGCTGGGGGACATTGTGGAGTGCGTGCTGGTCGGGGGCGCGTTCCACGTGGATCGTGTGGTGGTGCGTGGGGGCGCGTCGACGGTGCGTGTGCTGCCGGAGGATGAGAGTCCGCAGGAGATTGCGGCGACGCTGCTGGCGTTTGGTTGTCGCGTGGAGTTGGGCCCCGGTGGCATGTTGGCGGCGAGCATTGGTGCGGATTGTCCGCGCGAGGGAATCGCGGAGTGGCTTGGCGGTTTGGCGGAGCAGGGTGCGATTCAGCTTGCTCCGGGCTACATGGCTTAGCAGCGGCACCAACCGCCTTACACCGCGCCCCGACTCCGAAACCTCGTTACACTTGCGCGCATGAGCGTTTTCGTATCTGCTGCGGATCTCAATGAGCGTATTCAGGCTGGCCTGAAGCAGACTGTTATTGCTTCGCTGTGGGATGCGGAGGCTGGTAAGGCGTGGTCGAAGTTTCAGTCCGAGCATGTGCCGACGGCGTTGTTTTGTGATCCGTCGTCGCAGTTGGCGGGGCTGCCGGGGCGCAAGGCGGGGCGTAACCCGTTGCCGGCGTTTGGTGTGGTGAAGAAGGCGGTTGCGAATTGGGGGATCGAGGAGGATCGCCCGGTGTACATCTACGACGGTGGCAACGGGCTGTTCGCGGCGCGCACGTGGTGGATTTTGCGTTGGGTGGGCGTGACTGATGTGCACATCGTGGATGGTGGGTTTGCGGCGTGGAAGCGCGAGAAGCTCCCCACGGTGGCGGGCCCGGGTGGCATTGTGGTGCCGCGCGAGCCGGAGCGCCTGGAGCCGGGGAGTATGCCGACGGCGTCGATGGAGGATGTCCGCGAGTTTGAGGGCATGATCCTGGACGCGAGGAGCGCGCGCCGTTTCGCAGGCCGCCGCGAGATCCTGGACCTGCGCGCGGGTCACATTCCGGGTGCGGTGAATCTGCCGGTGACAGATCTTTTCGACGACACCACGCACCTGATCAAGGACACCAACACCATCCGCGGCCGCCTGGCGGAGGTCGGTATCACCCAGAACACGGACCCGCAGAGCGTGATTACGTATTCGGGTTCGGGCAACCACTCAGCGAAGTTGTTGGCGGCGATGGAGCACGCTGGCCTGCCGGTGTTGACGCACTATGTGGGCGGTTGGTCGCAGTGGAGTGCGAATAAGGAGAACCGCGTGGTTACGCGTGTTTAGCGTGTCGTGTCGGCGGGCGCTGTAACATCGTCGCTGATGATTGCTGTGCTGTTAGTTCTCGCGTTTGTGGCGCTCGCCGCTGGTGTTGCGCTGTTTGTCGCTGATGCGCGTGAACGAAGCCCACGGCGTGCGTGGGCGCGGCAGCACGGATTTACGTTTGCCAAGGTAGACGATCTGCTGGCGGCGGAGTGGCGTCGTGGTGCGGCGTCTGCGGGGGCGACGGCGCGCGAGGTCGTGTCGGGCTCCGCGTTCGGCCATGATCTGCATTTGGCGGATTTGGGGGAGACGACGGTGCTTGCGGTACCCACCGGCCGCGAGGCGGATGTTGTGGTGGATATGCGCCGCGACGGGTTCGAGCCGACACAGCGCGACGATGACCTGGTGGAGGCCACCCGCGAGGGCGCGTTCACGGTCCATGCCACGAGTGTTGGCCCTGCGCGCAGGCTTATCGACGACCGCGTGCGCACCGCCCTATCCACCCTCCCGCCCGCAGTCAACGCGGTGTGGTTCGAGGGGGCGTGGGTGATTGCCCAGTTCGCGCCGGGTTCCACAGCGCAGGATTGGGATGCGTCGTTGGCCGCGGTGGCGCTGCTGGCGGATGCTGCGCGCACACTCCCGCCGGTCGAGGATGCTCCGTTGTGGGTGGGGGAGGAGAAGGTGCAGGGGGTCGTCGAAAAGCAAGCGGGCCCTGAGCGGCCGGAAGATCCGGTGGAGCTGCCCACGCGGGTCACGGGTGGGGAGCGCGGTGAGGTCGAGGAGCGCGATCTTGGTGGCGACGATGTTGCCGCGATTGCTGGCGACGAGCGCACCGGCACCGACCTGACACGGGTAAAGCGTGTGCAGGGACCGTCGTCGATTTTTGATTCTGAGGAGAAATGATGAAAGAACAACTTGCTGAACTGGTCAAAGAGCTTGCCGTGGTGCACGGGAAGGTAACGCTGTCGTCGGGCAAGGAGGCTGATTACTACGTGGATCTGCGTCGCGCGACGCTGCACCACGAGGCCAGCCCGCTGATCGGCAAACTGCTGCGTGAACTCACCGCTGACCTGGACTTCGACGCTGTTGGCGGCCTGACCCTGGGCGCGGACCCAGTGGCTACTGCCGTGATGCATGCGGAGGGGCGCCCGATCGACGCGTTTGTGGTGCGCAAGGAAGCGAAGAAGCACGGTATGCAGCGCCGCATCGAGGGCCCGTCCATCAAGGGCAAGCGCGTGCTGGTGGTGGAGGACACCACCACGACCGGCAACTCCCCGCTGACCGCCGTGGAGGCCTGCCGTGCGGAGGGCGCCGAGGTGGTTGCGGTGGCCACGGTGGTCGATCGTGCGACGGGTGCGGACAAGGTGATTGCGGACGCCGGCCTGGAGTACCGCTACCTGCTGGGCCTGGAGGATCTCGGGCTTGCCTGAGTTAGATAACGGGAAGGGCCCGACCGAGTGGATGGAGGGCCGCCACGGTGTGGGCCCCTGGGAGGGCGAGTGGCCGGATGATCCGCGCTACGACCCGGAGTACCTCGAACACGGCGACACCCGAAACGTTGTCGATGCCTACCGTTACTGGTCGCTGGACGCGGTCGTCGCAGATCTGGATACGCGCCGGCACCCGTTCCATGTCGCGATTGAGAACTTTGAAAACGACATGAACATCGGCACGGTCGTGCGCACCGCGAACGCGTTTCTGGCCAAGGAGGTCCACATCGTGGGCCGGAAGCGTTGGAACCGGCGCGGCGCGATGGTGACGGACCGCTACCAACATATTCGTCACCACGAAACGGTCGCGGATCTCATCGAGTGGGCGAACGGCGAGGGCATCGCTGTCGTGGCCATCGATAACACCCCCGGATGCGTACCCCTGGAAACAGCCGAGCTGCCCCGCGAGTGCGTGCTCCTCTTCGGGCAGGAAGGCCCCGGCGTGACCGAGGCCGCCCAGGAGGCGGCGGTGATGACCTGCTCAATCGCCCAATTCGGCTCGACGCGCTCGATTAACGCGGGCGTGGCGGCGGGGATCGCCATGCATGCCTGGATCCGCCAGCATGCAGACCTGTCTCACGCGTGGTAGCAAAACGGCGCGGTCTGGCAATATAACAGGCAAAATAACTGGCAACATACGTGGAAACGTCACTACTTAGAGGAGACATCAGTGCCTGAAACCTGGGCGCATCGTGCTGATTTGGCGGAATCGGCAATTACTGAACGTCACGCCCAGAAGCTCTGGATGTTGCCGAAGACCAACATGGCCGTCGTCGCCTGGCCGCCGGGGCTGAAAGACAAGCTGTTTTGGCACTGGCACTACTGGTGGCAGGCGCAGTACCTAGATTGTCAGGTGGATGCGGCGATGCGACGTCCGACGAAGACGCGTCGGCGCCGGATCCTCCAGACGATGCGCACGATCCAGGGGCGTAGCCGCGGCCGCTTGACCCGCAACATTTACTACGACGACAAGGCGTGGCTCGCGCTTGCCTGGGCGCGTGCGGGGCAGTTGCCGAAGAATAACGGCAAGGTGTCGTCGAAACGCTCGAAGGTGCTCGAGGATCTGGAGTTTGACCTGCTCTCGGGCATCGACCCGGTGGTGGGCGTGCTGCCGTGGCGTACGGGGGAGACGTTCTACAACATTCCGTCGAACGCGACCGCCGCGATGGTGTTCGCGCGCACGGGCCGGTTGGATAAGGCGCGCGAGATCGTCGACTGGATCTTTGACAACCTGGTGCGCGAGGACGGTCTGCTCAGCGACGGTGTTCGGATGCGTATGTCGGGGCCTGAGGTCGTCGATAAGATTTACACCTACAATCAGGGCACGGTGCTCGGCGCGAGCCTGGAGATCGCGCTCGCGCTGCGTGAGGATGTCGGCCTGGCCCACGACGAACCCATCGACTCGTTCGAAAACTCCGAGCGCGCCGATGCTTCCATGTTCTACATCACCCACATCCGCGCGATCGTGCAGGCCATCGCCCTGGAGATGGCCACTCCGCAGGGCGTGCTGCTGAGCCCGCCGGAGGAGTCCGGCGAGGGCGACGGCGGCCTGTTCAAGGGCATCCTCGCGCGCTACCTCGCCGACGTGGCCACGCGTCTGCCGGAGGATTCGAAGGAGAACATCGCCACGAAGAAGATCGCGGCGCGCCTGGTCATGCAGTCCGCCGAGTCGCTGTGGTCGCACCGCCTGGAGGTCGACGGCCTGCCGGTTTTCGCCGCGGAGTGGACCGAGGATGCGCGACTGCCGCATAACTATGGGTTGGGGCCGGCGTCGATTAGCGAGGCCGTGGGGCTCGTGCGTATCGACGAACGCGACCTCTCCGTCCAACTCTCCGGCTGGATGCTGCTTGAAGCAGCGGCGAAGGTGTCTGCAGCAATGGCGTAAAACGGGCATACTGGTGTGCGTAAACGGTCCCAATCCCAGGAGGATTTTCATGCCTATCGCAACCCCCGAGGTCTATAACCAGATGCTGGATTCCGCCAAGAAGGGCGGCTACGCGTTTCCGGCGATTAACTGCACGTCTTCGGAGACGATCAACGCGGCCATCAAGGGGTTCGCGGAGGCGGAGTCGGACGGCATCATTCAGTTCTCCATCGGTGGTGCGGAGTTTGCGTCTGGTCAGGCTGTGAAGAACAAGGTGACGGGCGCGAAGGCGTTGGCTGCGTTTGCGCATGAGGTGGCGAAGCATTACGACGTCAACATTGCGCTGCACACCGACCACTGCCAGAAGGAAGTGCTCGACGACTATGTGCGTCCGCTGATCGCGTACTCCCAGGAGCGCGTGAACGCCGGCGAGCTGCCGTTGTTCCAGTCTCACATGTGGGATGGTTCCGCGGTTCCTATCGACGAGAACCTGGAGATCGCCCAGGAACTCCTTGCTAAGGCTCGCGCTGCGAACATCATTCTCGAGGTGGAGATTGGTGTTGTCGGGGGTGAAGAGGACGGCGTTGAGGCGAAGGCCGGCGCGAACCTGTACACCTCGGAGGAGGACTTCGCCAAGACCGTTGATGCCCTGGGTACCGGCGAGAACGGCCGCTACCTGCTGGCGGCGACCTTCGGCAATGTCCACGGCGTGTACAAGCCGGGCAACGTGAAGCTGCGCCCCGAGGTCCTGGATATGGGCCAGAAGGTTGCGGAGAAGAAACTCGGCCTGGCTGAGGGTACGAATCCGTTCGACTTCGTCTTCCACGGCGGCTCCGGCTCCGAGAAGGAGAAGATCGAGGAGTCCTTGCGTTACGGCGTGATCAAGATGAACGTGGACACGGATACTCAGTACGCGTTCACTCGCCCGGTTGTGTCGCACATGTTTGAGAACTACGACGGTGTGCTCAAGATTGATGGCGAGGTGGGCAACAAGAAGATGTACGACCCGCGTTCCTACCTGAAGAAGGCCGAGAACGCTATGGCTGAGCGCGTCATCGAGGCGTGCCAGGACCTCCACTCGGTGGGCAAGTCGGTTTCCAAGTAAGCCACTGCTTATCGACGACACCACCTCCCCGGGCCCACAGCCCAGGGAGGTTTTCCCTTTCGGGCCTAAGCTGTTTAACCATGGCTAAGCAGAGGATGGGCACGCGCGCGCGTCTGCAGTTGGTTGATAAGTCGCTGCAGTCGCGGGTGAAGCGTGTGCGGAAGCGGTTGTTGCCAATTTTGCAGATCGCCTTGGCCGCCGGGTTCGCGTACTACATTGCGCACGACGTGATGGGTCACGCCCGGCCGTTTTTCGCCCCGATTGCCACGGTGATCATCATTGGCATGACGGGCGGCGACCGTGTGTCGAAGTCGGTGGAGATGGCCATGGGCTGCGTGCTCGGCGTGCTGGTGGGCGACCTGATTTTCTACCGGCTCGGCGCCGGCGGCTGGCAGATCGCGGTGATTGTCGCCGGGTCGTTGTTGATCGCGTCGTTTTTGAGCAAGTCAGTTCTGGTGAATAATCAGGCCGCGATCGGTTCGATCCTGATCGCGACAATCATGCCGCCTGGTAGCGAGTTCACCGGCGTGGACCGCACTATCGACGCCATCATCGGCTGCCTGATCGCAATGGCAGTCATCGCCCTGGTGCCTCAGGCTCCGATGTCGGAGGCCCGCGCGGAAGTGTCCAAAGTGATGGGCATCGTCTCTTCGGTTCTCGACGACGTGGCCACCGGCCTCCGCGAACGCAACCCCAACATCATCGACGAGGCCCTCGAGCAGATCCGTGGCACCCAAACGGGTATCGATGACTTAGCCGCCGCGATCAAGTCCGGCGAAGAAGCCAGCCGTGTCTCCCCGTTTTTGTGGGGCACTCGCCGCTACATCAACTCCCTGGCACGCGTGATCCCGCCGGTGGATAACGCGGTGCGTACCTCCCGTGTGCTCGCGCGCCGGGCTCACGTTCTTGTCGAGGACAGCGACACCATCACCGAACAACAAATCGAGCTCTTGGACACCTTGTCCCGCGTCTGCCTCGAACTTTCCGAGGTCTACGACGTGAACTCCCGCGTCGCCCAGGCCACCGTCATCCCGGAGTGCGTCAACGAGTTGCGTGCTGCGGGCCAGGCCGCCGGCATGGATATCGTCCCCAAGGATGCCGTCCTGTCCGCCTACGCCATCCTCGCGCAGACCCGCTCCCTGATCGTGGACCTGCTGATGGTGTGCGGCATGTCCCGCGAGTCCGCCCTCGCCGCCCTGGTGCCTACTTCCACGACGCCGAAGTACGAGCCCGAAACCTTCGACTTCGACTAGTTTCACGCCGCCCTGTTGCCGGCGCCGGTGAGCCGCCCTTCCGCCGCGCCGCCCTGTTGCCCGCCCTGCTCCCTGATCGTCTAGCTCCCTCGCGGCACAACTAGACGATCTCGCCGCTACCGAACATCATGTGCAATATCACCTGGGAAAACTTCGAACCCGAATGCTGATCGTCTAGTAGGGAGCCTAGCCGAGCTAGACGATCAGCAAAACGAACAGCAAAAAGCCCCGGTTAGGAACATTCCCAACCGGGGCGAAAGCCAGGGGCGAACGCCAGGGGCTAAGCCCCTATGCAGGTTTTACTTGTTGTCTTCGACGACGCCGTCGGTCTCGAAGCGCTCCTTGCGCACCTCTTCAGAGACGCGCTCGGTGTCGCGGACGGTGTCCTTCTCCAGGGAAACCTTCTCTACCGGGACGGATTCCTTGGATACGGTGACGCGGTCCTCGTGAAGCGTGACGGATGCTTCCTGCTCACCGATGTTGCCGTCGTAGTTTGCGCGGTCTGCGTCGGTGATCGGCTCGCGTACGATGCGGACTTCCTCGCGCTCGACCGGGACCTCGACGGTTTCGGTCTCCTCGACGACGTACTTACGCAGGCTGACCTGGCCGGATTCGACGCGGTCCTTGGAGACGTTGAGCTGCTCCTCGGAGCGGATCAGTTCGCCGTCGACGTCGGTGGTGCGGTCTGCGGCAGCAGCGCGCTCATTATCGACGACACCACGCTCACCGGCCGCGGCACCCGCAGCACCAGCACCCGCAGCACCAGCAGCACCGACACCGGCACCAGCAGCGGCGTGCTTACCGGTCTCGTAGGTGGTCACGTCCTCGGTGGTCTCCAGGCCGTAGTGGCGGTAGAAGGCGTCCTGGTCCTGGGTGGTCAGGTGGCCGTTTTCGTCGAGATCCGGTGCGTCCTCGATGCGGTCCTTGGAGAATGCGAGGTGCAGGTCGCCGTCGCGAAGCGTGTGGCCACGCAGCGGGACGATGGAGTCGCCGCCACCGAACAGGCCGTGGCTAACGGAGACGAAGTCCGGCTGGCCGGTGGAGTCGTTGACGTAGACGTCCTTGACGCCGCCGACCTTGTCGCCGTTGACGTCGTATGCGGTTGCGTTTGCAAGATCCTCGATGCGGTTGAGGTTAGTCATTGTTGTTTCTCCTTTTGATTTGTTGTTGCGAGAACGATTCCGACCGTAACGACGATCAACCGTTCTGGCAGCGGACCCAACCTGAGCCTCGAGAAGTAGAACGGGTGTTCGAGCGACAAACACGACAAGTTCAGGTAGTCCCATGGAAACCGCCAACAGCCAGCGGAAACGAAAATCTGAAAGGTGGCAAAACGTTCAGCGAAATGAACGCAATGTGTCAGTTAGGTAACAGCGAGCTACCAATCGCATAGAGAAAACGCGAAATGTGAAGTCCGCCAGAGCGTGAATATAATTCCTGAAACTATGCCGAACGGACCGCTTGGATGTCGCGCAGGTGGCGGTAGAAGGTGACGCGGGAGACGGGTCGGGGGCGCAGGTGGTCGTCGATACGCACTGCGATCTCATTGCCACCGGATTGCAGGGCGCGACCGGTGAGGGTGCGGCTGCCGTCGAGGCGTGCGACGGGTTGGCGGCGTAGGAAGCGACGGGTGGGTACGAGTGGGCTGGTGAAGGGGGCGGCGGCGATGCCGGGCGCGTCGACGGTGGGCACGAGGCGTGCGCCGTATTCGATGCCGGGGTGGACCAGCACGTCCGAGTCGACGACGACTTCGCCGTAGTAGGGCGTGGCGCCGTCGTCAGTAAAGAGCTCTGCGGAACCTGCGACGACCTCGCCGAAGTCGGTGCGGATGCAGGGGATGGGCCGCACGGGCCCGTCCACGGCAAGGTCCACAGACCCCGCGCCCCAGAGCACCGCCGCGGGCGATTGCGGATCCGCGGGCACATATCCGACTTCCGCCCACATGCAATCCGCGCGCATCAGGCGGGTGAGCACGAGCCCGAGGGCGCGGTCGCTGCCTGACACCACAACACGCAACGGCTCAGAGGGTTGCTGCGGCGCAAACGTGGGTGCGCCGAGGTGGTCGACGGCGGGGTTTTTCTGGATCTCGTCAAGCGACGGGGTGGGATCTGAGGGGAGCACTTCGCGCGCGATGGCGTCGAGAAACTTGAGGTCGCGCTGGGTGGGGTGCGCGGGGAGTTGGAACGTTTCTGCGCCCGGAATTGAGGGTTCGGGGGACGCGCCGCATGCGCAGTGGATGAGCCGCATGGCGCTCACGGTACAATATGCCCGTTCATACGCCATATTTAAGGAGTGCGTGATGTCCGCCATCATCATCGTGGGCGCCCAGTGGGGCGACGAGGGCAAAGGCAAAGCAACTGACATTCTCGGCGGTCGGGTCGACTACGTGGTTAAGCCCAACGGCGGTAATAACGCTGGGCACACGGTGGTTGTCGGTGGGGAGAAGTACGAGCTGAAGTTGCTGCCCGCCGGCGTCCTGTCCGAAAATGCTACCCCGATTCTGGGCAACGGTGTGGTGGTGAACCTTGAGGCGTTGTTCGAGGAGATCGACGGTCTTGAGGCGCGCGGCGCGAATGCGTCGCGGTTGAAGATCAGCGCGAATGCGCATTTGGTGGCGCCGTATCACCAGCAGTTGGATCGTGTGCAGGAGCGTTTCTTGGGCAAGCGCGCGATTGGCACGACGGGTCGCGGCATCGGCCCGACCTACGCCGACAAGGTCGCTCGCGTGGGCCTGCGCGTGCAGGACGTTTTCGACGAGTCCATCCTGCGCCAGAAGATCGAGTCTGCGCTCGATGTGAAGAACCAGATGCTGGTCAAGATGTATAATCGTCGCGCGATTTCGGTCGAGGAGACGATGGATTACTTCGGCCGTTACGCGGAGCGCCTCGAGCCGATGGTGATTGATGCGGAGCGCATGCTTAACGACGCCCTCTCCGCCGGCAAGCACGTCCTCATGGAGGGTGGTCAGGCCACCATGTTGGACGTGGACCATGGCACCTACCCGTTCGTGACGTCCTCGAACCCGACCGCCGGCGGCGCGTGCGTGGGTGCGGGTATCGGCCCGACTCGCATCACGGGCGTGCTGGGCATTATCAAGGCGTACACCACCCGCGTTGGGGCGGGTCCGTTCCCGACGGAACTGTTTGACAAGTGGGGCGAGTTCCTGCAGGTCACTGGCGGTGAGGTCGGCGTGAACACCGGCCGCGTGCGCCGCACCGGCTGGTACGACAGCGTGATCGCGCGCTACGCCTCCCGCGTCAACGGCTTTACGGACCTGTTCCTGACCAAGCTTGACGTGCTCACCGGCATCGGCGAGATCCCGATTTGTGTGGCCTACGACGTGGACGGCAAGCGTTTCGACGAAATGCCGATGACCCAAACCGACTTCCACCATGCAACGCCGATCTACGAGACGATGCCGGCCTGGGACGAGGACATCACCGGCTGCCGCACCTTTGAGGAGCTGCCGCAGAAGGCCCAGGATTACGTGCTGCGCCTCGAGGAGCTCTCCGGCGCGCCGATCTCCTACATCGGTGTCGGCCCGGGCCGCGACCAGACCATCGTGCGCCACGACATCATGGAGCGGTAGGGGAAGTGGCACAGGGCGGACGTGATCTGGCCGATTATGTTGCCGCTGCCAGCCAAGAATGTAGCGTCACTGACCATCGGTTGTGCAACGGGCTACGGACTTGTGAAACACTAAGTGAGTTACTCGTTTCCTCGGCTGATCACTCAGAGGGCGTAGGGGCAGATTATGTGCACCTCCCGGGTGAGCCAACGAGCTGCTGGACGACTGCGCAGCTCCTTCGGCTTGTCTCGGACAATCTGCGGCGATTGAACGTCCCAGACAGGTTGCGTCGTGATACTCAAATCACGTCCGCACTTGGCAAGTTGGCCGATCGCGGTCTGTCCGCCGATGCGATCATCCGAACTGGATTCGGGCCGATGTTGATCGATTTTGTCCTTGAAGGAGCGTTAGCGTGCCGGCAGCTCGTGCTGGAAAAAGAACGCGGGAGTGATGAACTGCTTCTGGGAGAATGGGCTGATCTTCTTATTGCAAGTCCAGAGCTTCAAGGCGTAGCAGCAGGAGACCGGAGCTTGGCCCGAGCTAGGGCGATGAATGGGTCTTTTGTTCGGGAGGTGCAACGTTGGCTTCAAGAGGCGCCTATTGCGCATCTCGTTGGGTGGCGTTACTCAACAGACCAGTCTCTTGCCGATGATGAGGATCTGTTTTTGCTCAATGGCCGTGACGCAACGGTTTGGGTATGTGAGCGGTTTACAAAAACGTATCTAGACGAGTGGGCTAGTGAGTCCCTGCTGTGGGAGCTGACTTTCATAACGAAGCCCGGTGCGGTTCAGGGATTAGCCCAATTTGACGTTGGTCTTCTGGAGGAACGCAGAGTCTCTTTGTTTGATGTAACCCAAGAGCTCGCTAGGCGCGCGACTTCACAAATTGCGCCCTATCAGCGGGGGCCATTGGCTGAGCTGGAGAAAGCACAGAAATCCGTAATTGCCGCATTAGACAAAGGTGACGTGGACCAGGCGGTCAACCTGGCAAGTGAAAACATAAACCTGTTTCCTAATGAGCCAGAGGTGAAGAGAAACTTCGGGTTCTGCATTATTGGAGAAAACCCGGAGCGCGCCTTGGAGACGTTGAAGCTCTACCAACCGGTAGAGGAGGGGTCGCTGGTCAGCACGCTCAATCATTTCAATCTCGTCGCCGCTTCATACCGCTGCAATAGGGATGCGCCACTAGAGAGTATCCAGTTTCTGATTGATGCTTTGCCCGCCGGTATGCCGACGGGATCGATGTGGTTGTGGGAGCCTGAAACCCTGAGGGATACGCCTACCGTTGTGCCGATTGAGTTGGAAGCGTGGAGGCGCCGCATGCTAAGAGTTCTGGGCTTGTTGGATCAGTGATTCCACCGGCAGGAGGAGATGGAGCGGTTCTCCTGGCATTTCATGAAAGTTAGCGTTATGGAGGTAGAACTGTTTTGCGCTTTCATCGTGTGCGTGGATGAGGATCGCTGCCGCACCGATTATCTCCGCTGCGGCGATCGCGCGTCTAAACATGTCCTGTAATAGGGATTTGCCTAGTTGTCTGCCTTGAGCGCGCGAATCGACAGCGAACCGCCCCAGAAGGATGATCGGAACATCCTTGGGACGGTTGTTGCGGAATCGCTTGGGCAGGGCATCTCGGCTGACTCCGCCCGATGCGAGAGCGTAGTAACCAACTACCTTGTCGTTAAGCGTTGTCACGTAGGTGACAGAATTGTTGGCGCGTTGGTTTTTCCAAGCGTTTTCTTTGAGCCACTTGTCTAGGCTTTCCACCCCGCAGGAGAAACCTGCAACATCATCTTCCTTTTCGATCGTTCGCGGAGGTTGGATGATGTCCCTAGTCAAGGTGGAACTCCTTTCCGAAGACGGAGTCGGATGCGAGAAGGCGCGCTAGTTTCGTGCCGTCGACGGGGGTATCGAGGGCTTTCTCGAATTTGGCGAAGTCTTCGTCGCTCAATTCGAACCAACGGCGATCGGCAAGAATCCTTTCCGCTTCGATCATTGCGCTGCCGAGCACGAAATCGGACACCGGAACATCCTGGGCTTCGGCGGCACTTCGTAGCGTCTCGTCCTGGACCTCTGTTGTCCTGAGGTGAAGTCGCTTAACTTTTGGCTGAGTCATAGGGACCACTGTCCTTACTTTTGTGTGGTGAGGTCTTCAAGCAACGTGTAGAACCTGTGCGCACAATGTACGCCACGCTGCCTCGCGCCTCAAGTTGAGGGGTGAGAACGTGCGTTGATGGCACTATGTGATCGTCACCAACCCCACCGTCAACAAGCGACCCTGTGCAAAATTTCACAACCTAAGAAAAAGGGGATTGCGGTGCGGGTTTTGCCATGTGGAGCGGTGCGAACGCTTTGTGTTCAGAAGACTGAAATGGTAGCGGTGTGGTGAGTATTTGGTAGCGGCTGAGTGAGCATCCGGTAGCGGAGGCTCACCCGGGCTCGGCACCGTCGGCGAGCCGGTGAAGAATTCAGGGATGGCCGCGTTGTCAGGGGCGGGTTTGGTACCGGCGTCCTGAAGGCTCGGTACTACCGCGTTCCAATTAGTTGGTACGTGGACAGCCGAACCGAGCCGACTGCACGGCCCCGGCTGTTAGGCATTAGTCGTTCGAGCAGCCCACTGAGGCGGCGCCGTTGCGCATGGTGATGACTTCTATGCGGATTCGGTGGCCATTATGCTGCAGACGGCTCTCCGGCAGCGTTACTCGCAACTGCCTGCCTGCCTGCAACGGTTCAATGTGTCTTCGGCGCTTAGAACGCTCGGACCCCGGGCTGCCCAGAATGCCCACCACTGTTGTCGGCCTGGTGTCGAGACAGCGGTGCAGTCCGCGAGCAGGCTCCAGACGTCTACTTCTTATAACAGGTCACGCTGACACAACATCACCGAAACAGGGTGCTTCCAGCATCAACTGTGAAAGAGATCTGCAGTACCGAGTACGTGGAGCACCGGTACCAACTACGCGGAATCGTGGTACCAACTACTCCGAATCGACAGGTATCAAGGATGAACTTGGGCCGCTCCTGAAGCGAGATGAAATGCAACCCGGCTTCGTTAGTGCCGATGAGTTGGGGCGGTCGGGGAGGCTTCCGCAGCATAGCTCCAATTTCAAATGCGGACTTCATCTGGAACGTCCCGCACCCTAATGAAGCGGATACAGGAACCATCATCACCCCATGCAATTTGAGCTGCTACCGGATGCTTCACTGAAGCGCTACCGGATAGTCACGACACTGCTACCAAATAGCCGGTCGCAACACCGTGTGGTGGATGCAACCCCGTACTCAGCGCCGCACACGGTGTCGGCCTGGGCGGAGAGGATTTGGTTGATAAACCCTTGCAGCATCTGCCGCATCAGATCCGGCGACGCTTGGGCCAGCAGATCATCCAGATAGGTTGTCGGGTCGATAGAATGCGGTGCAGCGGTTATCGTCATGTTCCTTTCGGTGAGATGTGGTAGTTGAGTCGAAAGGTTACTGACGGTGGCCGCCCACTATTTTCAAGGGCCCACCATCAGCAAGCGTTACACCACACTAAGGGACGCAACCCATCTCGCCGAGTAGTCGCCGGTCTGTCGGCGCAATTGTTCGAAAAGTTTCACGGCGACGTCTTTGTGCTCTCTATGCTCGGAGGTGTTTGACGCAGCAGTGAACTGAAAGGAACACCATGGGTTTCCAGACTCCCATGTACCGGTTGGATGAATACCTCAAGGACACCACAACTGGCGTTATCCAACTGCCGGACTTTCAGCGGCAGTACAAGTGGGATGAAGAGCGCGTTCGTCAGATTCTGGTCACTGTGCTCCGTGGGCACCCCATGGGAGTCGTGATGCTGCTGGAAACCGGTAATGACCAGGTTCGTTTCAAGCCCCGCCCCGTTGAGGGCACTGACGTGCAGGATAAAGAACCTGGTTACCTGCTTCTCGACGGACAGCAACGCTTAACCTCCCTGACCCAGGCTCTGACCGGAGACGGAGTTGTCCACACGAAGGATGCCCGAGGGAAGCTCCTCGATAGAAGGTTCTTCATCAATATTGCAGATGCGCTCGCCGACCCCGATAGGGTTGAAGACGCAGTGATTGCGGTCCCGGCGGACGGGATCATGAAGAAGAACTTCGATCGCGACGTAGTGCTGGACCTGAGCACCACTGAAAAGCAGTACGAGAACGGCTACTTCCCGTTGAACTTGCTCTACTCAAGCGCGGGCACTCGGTGGCTGATGAAGCACCCGGACAACGATGTCGCTCTTGAGTTCCTCGATACCTATGTTCAGCGGGCTTCGCAATACCAGATCCCTGCAATTGAGCTTGACAAAGAAACCGATAAGGCGGCCGTGGCCACGGTCTTTGAGAAGGTGAACATCGGTGGGCTTCCACTCAATGTGTTCGAGCTTTTGACTGCTGTATTCGCAGGTGATGGTTCCTATTACGCCGAGACCGGTGAGGATTTCAGACTTAACGACGACTGGGTGGAAACCAAAAAGCTTTGGAACGAGTACCCGGTCCTGAAGAAAGTGGAGAACACCGACTTTCTCCAGGCCGTCACCATGCTCTCGAGCTTGAAAAAGCAGCAGGCAGCACCGCCGGAACAGCGAAAGGTTGCAGTAACTGCGAAACGTGAAGACGTACTTCGCCTGACCCTCGAGGATTACCTTGAGTGGCGCGATCCGTTGCGAGAGGCCTTCTTGTGGACCGCACGATTCCTCGCTGACCTGCATGTGTTCACCGCGCGAGACATCCCGTATCAGAAGCAACTGGTTCCGCTCGCTGCGATCAAGGTGGTGCTGGGGCAGGATGCTGATCTTCATTCGGTGCGCGCTCAGCTTGTCCGCTGGTACTGGTCTGGCGTGTTTGGTGAGTTGTACGGCAGTGCCATCGAAACCCGTTTCGCGCGCGACCTGGAGATGGTCCCCGCTTGGTGCAAGGACGAAACCAGCCCTGCACCGCGTACCGTCACCGATGCGAACTTTGTTGAATCCCGTCTTCACTCGATGCGCACCCGTAACTCTGCAGCGTACAAGGGTGTGATGGCGCTGCTAATGGCCAATAATTCCAAGGACTGGATGGAAGACAAGATGTTCGGTGCCGTCCAGTACAAGGACATGAGCGTCGACATTCATCACATCTTCCCGCAGGCTTGGTGCAACAAGAACAACATTGACGACGAACACCGCGAGTCCATCGTGAACAAGACGATGCTCAGTGCCCGTACCAACCGCGTTATTGGTGGCGTCGCACCGTCGAGCTACGTGGGCAAGATCGAGCGGACTGCGAAGATCGCAGAAGCAGAACTTGACGAACTGCTTCGACCTCACCTCGTTGACCCACAAGCGTTGCGTTCGGACGACTTCGACACGTTCTTTGCAACCCGCCGTGAAGCGCTGTGTCAGTTGGTTGAGAGCGCGATCGGCAAACCAGTCCAGCGTGATATCTCTGCCGGCCAAGGCGAGGAGGACTCCTCGCACTTCGAGCAGGAAGAGATGTAGCGTGCAACTTCCCGAAGGGCGGACTATAGACGTTCGAGATCTTTCATCGCTGGCTCCCGCGTTCAAGAAGGGCGAGTCAAAGTGTGGTGTTTACCGGCTGCACTTTGAAAATGGCGAGGCGTATCCGGGACAGTCGAGGAATGTAGTGACGCGGTTCGCGGGTCATCGCAGGCGTTGGAGACATTGTCGCCGTAGATTTCTTCCCCCTTCCGGCAGAGCAGCTCAACGAAGCCGAGCAGTTCCTCATTACCGAAACCGAAGCCGAGTATTCGGTGAGGAACATCATGCTGACGAATCGGCCACGGGGTAACGACACCGCTGAAATTGTCACCCGTGAGGGGACAACCATCGCGCTTCCCTGGGAGCGTGAACGAGCAAAGGGCGCGACGCAGTCCTACGCAGATGAGGTTGATGCCAAACTTGTAGAGCTGTTGCGCCACCCGAAGTTTCTTGAGGTTCGGGCGCTAGTCGGCTGGTATATCGCTAATACGATGCCGGATCCGGCAGCTGCTGCAGGGCAGTTGTGGACAGTTACTTGTATGCCATCGACAAACCGCACACGGTTTGAGCATCGCCTTCTGACGCTGTCCTGCGGAAACCTCGAAACGCTATTTATCGTGGCTAGTCGCTCAGAGGACTACGAGAATGATCCCAACGTCTTTGTAACTGTGGTGATGAACACTGCGCTTTTGGATGACCCAACGCGTTTTCAGGGCGCTGGTTTCCCATGGGGATTCCGTGGTGTGGTCGCGTACCGCGGAGAACGTGTTTCAAGTTTCCAATTCAGCCTCGATACGTTCCTCGCAATCATCGACGGAGATCTCGAATTTCCTCACCTAGACGAGATGCTTGAAGCTGCCTATGCCTTAAACACACGGCTACTTCGGCGAGGTTCCACCATGTACTCCCGCTTCCACAACGAGAAGCTCGCTGATTTGCTGCTCGCGGAAGCGGTTACATGGGAGGCATAATTACTCCTCCAATCCTCGGACGATCCGGTTGGTCTCCATCGCTACACGCGTGACCTTGCCGATCAGGTCCACGATGTAGTGCGGGTTTCCAACCTCGTCTGCCCAGTCGTTCGGATCGTTCACAATTCCAGACGCCTTGTCCTTCTTCACTTGGTATCGGTCAATCAACCACGCCAACGCAGAACGCGAGCCCAGCATGTACTCGTCAGCCTCAGCCGGGATACCGGTGATGGTGACGTGCTTGTTGTAGATCAGCTTGGTCACGTCGTTGACGTTCTTGCCCGTCTCCGGATCCTTTTTGCGTGCCCACTTCATCTTCAACACATGCCAGGTCTCTGGGTCGGTCTCGTCGCCTTTCACCGTGATATCCAGTGGGTATGGCTCCACATCCTCGTAGCCAACGTGCAGGTCCATGAGTTCCTTGCCGGCGCGCGCGAACTTATCGAACTCTTCGCGTGAAGCCGGCGTCTCAATGTGCGGCAGCATCTTCTTCAAATTCGCCGCGTACTTCGTGCGGTACTCCGGATCGTGCAGTTTGCCGTAGACGAAGTGGAAAATATCGTCACCAGTGACATCGGCACCCAGTGCATCGCGGTAGAGCGCCTTGATCTCGTCGGTGATGTTGTCCTTGCGCGCATACCCCGCAACGACCTCACCGACCTGCCCGTAGATCGAGGCTTCGCCTTCGCTTATCGGCGCTGCTTTGCCAAACAAACCGCCATCCTCAGCGTCCACGGGCTCCCAGGTGAAGCGGGGGAAGAACTGGCCAGCGTTCGAACCATAGAGAGCTAGGTCTGGAAGCAGCCTCGTTCCAAATACCGAAAATGGTTTTTCTGCACCAGGATTTAGTGCGTAATAACCGATGTTGCGGTGGTGCTGTGTCGGGAACATCGACGGCAACTGGTACACCATGTCGTTAAGCTCTTTCGCAAAGTAACTGCGCTGTTTGAAAAATGGGCGGTACAACGAGGTGTAGACACGGTCCGTATCGACCGTGATCTCGGTTCCGCGGGCTAACTCCTGTTTCAGGCTGCGGTTCCATGACCCTTGCGTGCTATCGACTAACTCAGGATGCTGAGCAAACAACGCGTCGACACCCTGTTTGCTCTCCTCAAACCCTTCGTTTCGCAACAGGTCTTGCGCTTGGCGGTAGTTCGCAACGTGCGTCTCGATGTTTTCTACGAGTTGGGAGGTCGCAGAAGAATACGACCACGCATCACGTGCAGTTGAAAGGCCACGCGAGTGCTCTTCAAAGAACTTCGTCGAAGTGCCGTTTTTCTCGCCGATGACCGGCCAGGTTGAAAACTCGTCATTGCGTTGATTGAGCCAGTCACCTTCTTTATTGGGATCGATTTGCTTCCAACTCAGCGAGTCAATGTTGTTGCATGCTACTAAAATCAACTTTTCTTCTCGCGTTGCTCTGTTGGGAGTTTGTGCATAGTTCAGCGTGAATCCCGTTGCTTTAGGATTTTTGACACCTATGAGGATTGCCACGGTCGTTTGCGATCCCACACCAAAAACCTGACCGCCTTCGTCCCGCCAATTCGCAGCACGCATATTTCCGCGGAGATTGAACACATACAGGTCTGTGAAGTCATCGTCCATTGAAAGACGCACACCGTCACTAGTATTCCCGTCGATCCATCCTCCATTGGAAACAAAAGCGACGATGCCTTGCTCTCCGATCCTGTCCGTCGCCCACCGGAACGCACGCAAGTACGAGTCGTACAACGAGTTCTTATTCGTCGCCGTCGACTTTGCCGCGTACGTCTCCGCGATACGTGCATCCAGGGTTGGGTACTTCAGATTCGCGTTATTGTCATTCGCATTTTTCTGGCCCGCGGAGTACGGCGGGTTGCCAACGATCACGTTGATCGGGGCCTCTTTCTGGCGAACGATGCGCTCGTTGTTGTTCTTGAAAACCGTCAGATCCAGGATGTCGCCGTCCTCGTGGATCTGGAACGTATCGGCAAGCGCGATGCCCTCAAACGGCACGTACTCCGGCTCCGGCAGGCCCTCACGTTGCGCGGCCTCGGCCTGTAGCGCGTTAAACGTCGTCTCGATATTGACCGCCGCGACGTAGTAGGCCAGGAGCATGATTTCGGTGGCGTGCAACTCGTTGGCGTACTTCCGGGCTAGGTCCTTCGGATCGATCAACCCGGATTGCAGCAGGCGGACCATAAACGTGCCCGTGCCCGTAAACGGATCCAGGATGTGCACGCTCTCGTCCGTAAGCCCGCGGCCGAAGTGTTTCTTCGACACGTCATCGGCAGCGCGAAGGATAAAGTCCACGATCTCCACTGGGGTGTAGACGATGCCAAGCTTGTCGGCGTCGCGCTTGAATGCCTTTTGGAAGAAGCGTTCGTAGAGTTCCTTGATCACCTGCTGCTTCCCGGACGCGCTCGTGACCTCGGAAGCGCGCACACGCACCGAGGCGTAGAACTTCTCTAGCGAATCAGTCTCAGCATCCAGATCACTATCGTCGAGCGCGTCGACCATGCGCTGCATGACCTGGGAGACCGGGTTATGGGCAGCGAAGTCATGTTCGCTGAACAGCGCGTCAAACACTGGGGCGGTAATGAGGTGCTGTGAAAGCATGCTGATCGCTTCGGCATCAGAGATTGAGTCGTTGAGGTTTCCGCGCAAGCCTTCCACGAAAGTTTCGAACTCACGCTGGAGTTTCGGACTCGCAGTTTCCAGAAGCTTATTGATTCGGGTGATCTGGTTTTCAGCGATTACCGCGACATCGTCGGCCCAGTCTTCCCAGTAGGTTCGGGTGCCGACCTTGTCCACGAGCTTGGTGTAGATCGCTTCCTGCCACTTCTCTAGGGAGAAGAGTGCAACTTGCTCGGAGGTGAGCTCCGAGGTCTCATAACCAGGGGTGGAGTCGTTCTTATCGAGCTCTGCCTTTGCTTTTTCGACTTCGACGTGAGTGACATCGATCGGGAGCTCATCAGGCTTGTCACCGTTCAAACCGATCGAGTTCACCTTGGCGTTGAAGCGGTCATCGTGCGCACGCAGTGCGTTGAGAATCTGCCAAACCACTTTGAAACGAACATTGTCGTTCAGCGCTTCGGATGGTGACTTCCCTGGAGGAACCGCGACGGGGAGGATGATGTAGCCGTAGTCCTTGCCTTCGGACTTGCGCATCACGCGGCCGACAGACTGGACCACGTCGACCATGGAATTGCGCGGGTTGAAGAAGATCACCGAGTCCAAACCAGGCACGTCAACGCCCTCAGAGAGACACCGTGCGTTGGTGAGGATGCGGGTTTCGTCTGGCTCCATGGATGCCTCGAGCCACGCGATCTTGTTGCCGCGTTCCATTGCGTTCATGCTGCCGTCGACGTGCTGTACTGCGACGGACAAATCCACGTTGTGAAGCGAAACATCGTTGGTTGCAGCATGCTCGCGAAGCGTTTGTTGGTGGCTTGCGATGAGTCCCGGGTACGTTTCCGCGATCAGCTTCGAAGTCTTGATGTCCTTCGCGAAGGCAACGGTGCGCTGCATCGGTGCAGCATCTTCCTCAAATCCGCCTTTTTGCCCTTGCAACTTGCCGGAGCGCTTTGCGAGTGCGTTCCACGCACCGATCATCGCTGAAGCGGTGGTCAGGTTCATGCCTTCCTGCGTGTGCCGAGCCAGTGCTTCGGCAGCAACGTCCTCGTCCACGGTCATCACCAAGACGCGATAGTCGGTGAGCAGGCCCTTATCCACCGCTTCACCAAATCCGAGTCGGTGAAACTCTGGACCGTAGATGGCCTCGTCGTCCATGGAAGCCAGTTCGGCTGAGTGTTCTTCGGCTTTGGTTTTGACGGAGTCGTCGAAAAGCCGTGGTGTCGCGGTCATGTACAGACGACGAGCAGCCTTGATGTAGTCGGCATCGTGGATTCGAACGAAATTGGATTCATCCGCTCCGGCGAGTGTGACACCGGTGGTGCGGTGAGCCTCGTCGCAGATAACGAGGTCGAAATCGTCGAGACCCTTCGCCTGAGCATCATGAACAGCGGGCAAGGACTGGTAGGTGGAAAAGACGACGTGCAGACCATTGGCGCGCTTACCCTGCGAGAAAAGAGTAGCGACGTCGTCGCCATCAGTGGAGACAGGAACCTCGAGATCGTACGAGGCAATGTCTTCGGCCTGGCGGCTGGCCTTGTTATCGGAGCAAACCGCGAAGCTCTTCAGATCTAGGCGAGCCTGCGCAGTCCACTCGCGAAGTGTCTGTGCGAGCAGTGCGATGGAAGGAACGAGGAAGAGGACGCGGGCGCGGCCCCCCCCCTTGTCCTTTGCAACTTGTTCAGCTAGGCGGAGCGCAGTGAACGTCTTGCCTGTGCCGCAGGCCATGATGAGCTTGCCGCGGTCATGCGTATTGAACCCAGCCATGACGTTCTCGATCGCCTGCTGCTGGTGCGGACGCGGCTCGAAGGTTTCGCGCCGGGTGAGGCGAACCTGCATCTCGGAGCCGGGGAACACAACATCCCAGTTCACGGGTGATTCTGCGATCTGATTAAAGCCGATACGGCTTGTGGGAATCTGCTGGTTTTCTAGAGCGTCCTCCGCATTTTTCGACCACTTATCGGTCGTCGAAATGATGTAGCGGTGAACGAAGTGTTCGACGCTCGACTCAGTCTCAAACGAGCGGCCGGAGGCCTCGAAGAACGAATCGATGTGCTGCTTCTGGATGCTCGTGGTCGGCTTGTAGAACTTGGCCTGGATTGCCACCCATTTACCGTCATCCTTGCGGCGCGCAACCAAGTCAATGCCCGTATCGGCCTTGCCACCGTTGTAGCGCCACTTATCCCAACGCTGAACCTCATCGAACTGCGCAGAGAGAACGGGATCGGTTTTGAAGAAGTTGACCATCAACTTCTCAAACGCGATCCCGTACTTGCCCTGGGGCTGATTCTCACGGAGCTGATCGAGGACTTCGCTGAATGACGACATGGGGCTTATTGTGCCGTGTCGTTTGGATGACCGTGGCAATACCCGCGACTTCGATTTGAACTTCCAAAACTGTAGAAGCTGATTCCGGTAACCAGCCGGACAAGCGAAAGGCCCGGAAAGTGATGGAAGAGATCACAATCCGAGCCTTAGGCGGGCTGCTAGCCAGACTGCTTGCGGATTTGATCCGCAAGTTGATTGACTGGCCAGATAGCTAGTCTCGCCGAACCCTTGCGCTGGTAAACCAGCCCGCGCAGGGGTTCAACCGTTTTTGCCGACATGAGTGGAGGTCATGTCGTGGCTAAGTCTAACTGAATATCAGACACGCACAAGGGTTGAAGCTGTTCGGGACGAACGACCTACCTCCGGAACTTGCTGATCAAAGCCATAACGCCAGAAATTGCAGCGGTCAGCCCTCCCATGAGGAATCCCATAGCGAACGCACCGGTGATGAAGGACTTCGCGTCTGGATCGAACGTCTCAGTGCAAAGGCCGAAGAGGAAGAACGACGCCAGGGCGATGGCGGCAGACCACTTGAACACTGTGGATGGGTTGGGGCGCTTCCTCGGTGGGGTAGAGGGTTCCATCGGGGCGACGTTGTACTGCGTAGGAGTGGCGGGAACCGGCGTGTAGCGCGGGGCATGCGCTGCGGCGAGCAGTTCTTCTGGGGACAGTTCGGTGGGGTCTTGCTGCGGTCGCGGCGCGTATTGCTGCAAAGGAAGGAACTTCTACCAACGACGTGCTGCGGAAGCTTATTGAAGTAGGTGTCGACCGGCATGGTGACGAGGGGGCTACTGTTCCCGTGAGCGAATTGATGCGCCTCATTGACGCAGCGCGCGGCGTGTAAAAACAGAGATGCTTGGTCGCTGCCGGCTATTGGTAGATCTCGCCTTCCGGATCTGCGGAGTGGATGACTTCCTCCACTGCGTCGCACAACGCGGGGTCGTCAATGTATCTCTGCCGGCATCCCCATTGGGTTTGTAGTTCGCCTGAGCTGGGGTTTCGTGCACCGTTCGGCGCAGTGCCGTAGCCGGTTACTGCAGCGCCTTGCGGAGCCCCAGGAGGGTTCTCTTCTTCTAGATAGGTCGCGCCGCCCATTTGGTTGAAACACCACTCGGAATACGAAACACTGCCGTCGGACCAGCGTGCTGAACCTGGTGTGCCTGCGAGGCACTCAACGACGGTCGGCTCTTCTGCAGGAGCGGATTCTGCAACGGGCGTCGTTTCAGGAACGCTCGATTCGTATGTCGGAGAAGAGGTCGACGGCGACGCGGAGCTCGCTTCCGATTGGGTCGTTGTTCCCGTCGTGCTTGGGGTCTCGGTGACCTCGTCGGAGTCGCCGCAACCAGTGAGCGCGGTAGTCAGAAGTAGGGCGGCGATCATGGTGCGCTGCATGCGTGAAATTTTAGATCGACCGGGGACGGTGTCGTCGTTAAGCGGAGCTGCCCCTCGGAAACGATGCGCGGGGTTACAACCGCCAGTCCTCTACTTGTAGCAATGGGACACGGGAGAACTCCCGGGTGTTGGCGGTAACGAGAACGCAGTCGTTTGCCCGTGCCTGAGCTGCTATCCACAAATCGTTGGGACCGATTGGCTGCCCGATCGCCTCTAGCTCCAAACGGATGTCAGCGTAAAGAGCTGCCTCGGACGCTCCGGTTCCGACTACCTGGTACGCCTGCTCGAGTTGCTTGACAGCATCGGTCCGACGAATCGACGTTGACTTACCCGCACCAACCCGCAGCTCTCCAAGGACAATGGAAGACAGCACGATGTCGTCGGCTCGAGTTACGCGCATGCGTTCGAGGACATTGGCGTTACTGCGACGAAGGGCATCGATCCACACATTTGTGTCTAGGAGGAAGCGCATCATTCATCCCACTTTGGGATCGGATCTAGGGGGAGATCAGAGGGTTCCTCGAACTCGTCCGCCCACCCATCCGGTAAATCGGCAGTGATCACATCGAGTACATCGAGAGCCGAGAGCGGCTCAGGAGAGACGTAAAGCTTACCCCCAATCTTTTTCAGCCAAACCGTTTCAGAATCGAAACGAAAGTCCTTAGGAATTCGGATTGCTTGACTGTTGCCCGACATGAAGACCGTGGTTTCGACGGAGTCTGCAGCAGCCTCAGTCATGAACACCTCCTCGTATATATGACGTAATATATACGGTTTGGAACGTCAGGACGAGCACTCCGGCTAGAAAAGCTCCCGCACCGCAGCCCGCGCTGCCCAGGTATCGCGCGGGATGGTCAGGGCGCCGGTGAAGGCGACGCGATCGCCGGGGTGCAGGGTGAAGGTGGAAGGGGTTGGGCCGGTGAGGGGGTCGTCGAGAAGCGAATGCACGAGGGCGGGGTCAACGCCGAGCGCTTCTGCAATGCTGAGCAGGGTTGCGCGTTCCTCGTCGGTGATTATGCCGTCTGACCAGGCTTCGACGGCAAGTTGGCGGGTGAACTCCTCGTTGATCGCCTCGACGTCGTCGGAGCTTAGGCCTGCGGCGATGGCGGTGGATTCGAGTTGGCGCATTTCGGTGCGGGAAATTTCGCGGTCCACAAGCGCGCGGGTCAGCACGGCACGGTAGGCGGCTTCATCCTTGGTTCCAGTCGTCGGCAATGTACGCGAAAGCTGACCCGCCCAAGACGGCGCGCCACCGCGGGGAAGCGTGCGGACCTCGGGCGCGGGAGTGGTAAACAGCGCAGCCGGATAGTGGGCGATGTCCGCGTGGTGGTTCGCGTGCAGGTACGCGAGGAGATCGGCGGTGGCCTGGGCATCCGCAAGCGCAGAGTGCGCAAAACGGTTGTGGATCTGCGCGATGGCAAGCGCATCGCTGAGTTTGCCCACGCCAAGGTGCTGCTTGGTCAGGCGCATCGTGTCCAACCACTCACACATGCCGTCCTCGGCGCCGGCGCGCGCGAACTCGTTGGCCAGGAAGCGGCGCTCAAACGACGCATTATGCGCCACCAACGTGCGGCCGTTCAGCAGCGCACCAAGATACGCGGCGACGTCGCGGAACACCGGCGCATCCACGACGTCCGTCGCCGTGATCTTATGGATGTAACTGTTCGGAATGTCACGCTCCGGTTGGATCAACGTCTCCCACGTGCCCTCCACCGTGAGGTCGGGGCGCAGCAGCACCACGCCGATCTCCACAATGCGATCGAGGTTGCTCAACCCCGTCGTCTCCAGATCGACCACCGCAAACCCGTGCTGCCGGTCCATTCCTGCTCCTTATATCCGAACTGTGTAAGCGCGATTTTCGACGCCACCATCAACCTAAGGCACGCGCCGACGCGGTCAGGTGGGGAGTCGGTCGGGTGTTCGATGGTGCGCAGATTGTCAACCCAGGGTTGAAAACATGTTCGAAGAAAAGCTGGTATGAAATCAGGTACTAACCGAATGGGGAAGGAAGAGAACGATGACAGTTTTTAGGGTTGATGCTGAGCGCTCGCCAGGTGGTGTTTGGGCGCTCGAATGTAAGGAGCTCGGCGTGGTCTCTCAAACCCAGAACCTAGAGCTGGCTGAGGCAGAGGTACGCGAAGCAATTGCGTTTCAGTCCGGACTTCGTGCCGACGAATTTGAGGTTGAGGTGGCTGCGATGGAACCGTAGGTGGCTTCGCCCCGTCTAACTCAATATGAAGAACTCGATTTACTTACCGTGGCTGCTTACAGGGCTGGCTGTTGCCACGTCAGTGGGATACGCAATTGTGCTTGCCCTGGGGCCACCAAGTATGACCGTGCCTGTACTGGACTTTTCTGCAAAGATCATCGGACCGGTTGGCGCGGCACTCATTGCATGGGCAGGCGTTTCCCACACAGTGATGAACACGCGTGTGCAGGACACAGCCAAGGAATGGCATCACGACCTGAGGTGGGCATCAGAGCTGTGTGTTTCGGAGAAGCCACTAGAGGTAGCGATTGGCACGTCGGTGCTTGATGAGCTCAGCGAGCATAGGTTTCTCAATTCGGAGCAAGCTAGCATGGTCAACAGGATTGGAGAGGCTGTTGTAGGTGGCCTTTTCAACCAAATTGATCCCATTGCGGAAAGGAGTGCGCACGATGAGACCTAGGTACGAGGAGTTGAAATCTCTCGACGGTGTGAGCATTTCGCGGCCGCCACATATGGGAGAGATTGCCGCTGCGCGATTTCTGGTCAAACAGATTGAGCAGGGAAGAAGCGACGGCGAGTTGTCGCCGTTTCTGCTTTGGGTTGCAAACTACGGCACCCCTGACGAGCCACCCGGGCCGATCATTCAGCCCCGCGACCAGTCTGCCTAACCGCTAGAACAGCTCCCGCACCGCAGCCCGGTCGACCTTGCCCGGACCCAACTGGGGCAGCGCCGGCACAACCTTGAGTTCCTTCGGCACTTGCCAGCGTGCGATCTCACCGGTGTCTTCGGCGTCGGCAAACGCGTCCATGATGTCCGCCACGCTCGCAGACCCGGTGTACGCAGCGCAGATGCGTTCGCCGAAGCGAGCATCTTGCTTGCCGACGACACACGCACCCGTCACCCCATCCACCTTGAGCAGGAACGTCTCCAGCACTTCGGGGTGGAGTTTGAGGCCGCCGGAGTCGATGATGTTGTCGATGCGTCCGTGGACGGTGAGGTGGTCGTCGATAAGCGAGCCCGCGTCGGAGGTGCGGAACCAGCCGTCCTTTAAGTCGTCGGCGAGCGGTAGCGAGTCGACGTTGCGGTAACCGCGCGCGACCATCGGCCCGCCCAGGTGGATGCGACCGTCGACGATTTTCACGCGCGCACCGGCGATGGGCACACCGTCGTAGACGCAGCCGCCGGCGGTTTCCGACGAGCCGTATGTGGTCACCACGTTGATACGCAGTTTCTTTGCCGACTCGAGCAGGCGCGGGTTGGTCGCCGCCCCGCCGACCAGCACCGCGGAGAAGGTCCGCAACGCGTCGATGCCCTTGAGCGTCGAGGTCGCCTTGGCCAGCTGCATCGGGGTCAACGCCGTGTAGGTGCGCTCGCCGGTGCTGGCCAGGTCGTGGGCGTGGTGGGCGAACTCAGCGACATCGAAACCGTTCGTGAGGTCCACAAACGCCGGTTCCACACCCGCGACCATGCTGCGCACCAGCACCTGCAGGCCCGCGATGTACGCCGCCGGCATGGCCAGCAGCCACTGGCCTTCGCCGCCCAACGCCTGGTGGGTCGCGTCCGCGCTCGAGATCAGGTTCGCCGGGGTCAGCATCGCGCCCTTCGGCTTGCCCGTGGACCCGGAGGTGGAGACGACGAGGGCGATGTCGTCGTCGATAGGTGCGCCGGGCTCCAACGTGTTGCGCAGCAGGTTCGTGCGCGCCGGGTCGTTCGTCGGCACCGGCAAAAGCGTGCGCTGGCCGGTCAACGCCTCCTCGAGCGCGGGCATGATAGCCAGCGGATTCGCGGGATCGACGGGCAGAAGTTCGAGCAGGTTGGTCACAGCGTACGAGCGTAGCCGGTGGGATTTCGCGCGCCGCGAAGGCCGTGACGTGTAACACCTGTTTGCGAGCCCACCGATAGAACAAGCATGAAGAAGTTCATCGCATCGGCCGTCGCCGCGGCGACCGCCTTCACCGTCACTGTCCCTACGACCCACGCCGCCACGCTCACGCCCACCGAGCAAGGCCAGTGCCGCGTCACCCTCAACGACGCCGAGCGCGGCCCCGCCTGGCAAGCCGAGCGCATCGCGAAAACCCTCACCCACGGCATGTACGCCACCGCCGTCACCGAAGCATTCGAGGCAACTTTCGAGGGGCTCAAGCCGCTTGGCGACGACCACCTCACCCAACCGGCCATCATCGCCGTCCAGGAAATCCGCCTGGCAGGCGAGGAACCCGGCGCCCGCCCCGACTACGACGCCGCCCGCGCCGCCACAAAGGCCAAACTGGCAGAACTGGGCCTGACCTCCACTGACGCCGACTTCTACCTGGACATGAAGCAGGGCTCCCAGATCCCGCTCTCACCAGCAGGCAAGGCGCTGAAGGGCTCGGCTGGCTGGTACATCGGCATCGACGGCTCCGTACCAGAAGTCAACGACCTCGGCCCGGACTACGAGGTCGGCCGCACCGGCGCGAACACCGCCCGCTTCCTCAAACACATGCCCGAATGGCAGCGCAACGCGTTCGCCGCCAACATGTCCAAGACCTACTTCGGTCAAGCCTTCGACTCGCTCGAGTCCCGCTACTACCACCCGCTGAGCAGGGCAAAGAAGTGCGACGACAATCCGCCGCTGCTCTTCAGCATGCAGAACGCGGAACTGCCCGCTGCACCGGAGCTGAAGAACACGCTGCCCGGCAAGCCAGCCGACCCGGATAAGCCGGCGCCGACTCCGGGCACCCCTGCGCCTGACACCCCTACGCCGGAGCAGCCGAAGACCTTCGACGCGAAGCTTGCAGAGATCATCGGCATCATCGCCGCCGTGCTCACCGCACTGGGCGCCCTGTTCGCCCTGCTGAAGACCGCCGGCTTCAACGTGCCGGACTTGCCCCAGATCCCCGGCCTGAACAAGTAGATCTCCTCCTCGGGGAGGAGGTGCGGGGCGGGGGTCGTCGATAGGCTTACGCCCATGCGCTACAAACCGGGTGACCTTGTGCTCGCGGTCGCTGTCGCCATTTTGGCGGCGGTGTACACCGCGAGTGCGTTTACCCAACCCATAGACGCGGCAGGTTGGGGCCAGGCCGTGCTGTCGTGGGGCTTTGTCGCGGTGTGCGTGGTGCTCACGAGCAAACCGATGTTCTCCTCGGTTGCGCTTATCGCGCTGAATGTTGCCTGGTCGACGATGTGGCTGGCCGCGCCGGTCAACCTTGGCTTTTCGCCGTGGGTGTTGGCGGTCCCGGTGGCCACCTTTATCGCCGGACGGTTTACAGGGAAACGCTTCGCGCTAGTTGTTCTCGCTGCCGCGTGCGGGTGGGCGCTGCTGTCACCGTTCATGTGGACGTGGGACGACAACTTTGTGTTGTTCTACCGGCACGGGGTCGATCTCGGGATCACGCTTGCGCTGCACTGGGGCGCGAGTGCGGTGGGGTATCTCCTGGGGGCGAATGTGGCGGCTGAGGATGAGGTGCGTCGTCGAGAAGCGAACGCGAAAGAGCAGCGCCTCGCAGCGGCGCGCGAGGAGGAACGCCGCGCCATTGCCCGCGATATTCACGACCTTCTCGGCCACTCGCTGACCCTGATCAAAGCGCAGGCCAATGCTGGTTTGGCGGTGGGGCAGGAGCGGGAAGCGCTGCAGCAGATCAACGAGGCCGCAGGGCAGTCGTTGTCGGAGATTCGCCTGCTTGTGCGGGGTCTGCGTGAGAGCGACCATGCGTTTTCGCCGGCGGCGGGGATCCCTGACCTGCCGTCGTTGGTGCAGCGCTACCGCGACGCCGGCGTGGAAGTATCGCTGGAAGCACCAGCAGTGGATGTCTCCCCGGTGACCTCGCTTGCTACCTATCGCATCGTGGCTGAGGCACTGGCAAACGCGGCGCGCCACCAAGTCGATCCCACTGTGATGGTTCGGGTCGCACCGGGCGAGACCGTGGTGGTAGAAGTCGTTTCTACCGGCCAGATTCGACCCCAACCAGGCACCGGCGTCGGGCTGGAGGGGCTGCGTGAACGCGCGGCGAGTGCCGGTGGCACGCTGAAGACATGGCAGTCAGGGGAGACGTTTACCGTGCGGGCGGAGTTGGCAGCATGATCCGCCTGCTTCTTGCCGACGACCAACCGCTCCTCCTCAGCGCCCTCCGCACCATCTTGGACGCCCAGGACGACATCACCGTCGTCGCCACCGCCGCCGACGGCGCCGAAGCCGTGGAGAAAACCCGCGCCCACCGCATCGACGTGGCGGTGCTGGACATCCGCATGCCGGTGCTCGACGGCATCACCGCCGCCCGCACGATCATGGAGATGGGCCCACGCGTGATCATGCTGACCACCTTCGACGACGACACCTTGATCCATGCAGCTATCGACGCCGGCGTGCACGGCTTTCTCCTCAAAGACGCCGAACCCGACGTCTTGGCCAACGCCGTACGCGCCGTCGCCCGCGGCGAATCGGTCCTGGCCCCCGGAGTCACCGGTCGCGTGATGGAGTGGGTCCGCGACGGGGGAGCCACCTCAGAATCAGCAGCTGCGCTGGAGGGGCTGACGCAACGCGAACGCGACGTGCTCGCGGAAATTGGCCGCGGCGCGACCAACGCCGAAATCGCCGCCACGCTGTTTATTGCAGAGACCACGGTGAAAACGCACGTCTCCAACCTGCTTTCCAAACTTGGCGCGCGCGACAGGGTGGCGCTCGCCTTGATCGCCCAGCGCGCCGGGATCTCCTCCTAGAGGAGGAGGCAGTGTGGTCCCGTCGGCCGATGTGGTCGCCTTGTTCGGCGACGACCATGAATGCCATGACTGATACCCAACTTGCTTGCCGCGGCGTGGTCGTGTCCTTCGGGGACCACCATGTACTTCGCGACGTGTCATTGACCACCACTCCGGGCCGAGTCCACGCTCTGCTCGGCCCCAACGGCGCGGGTAAATCGACGCTGATGTCGGTGCTGCTCGGCCTGATCGAACCCGATGCCGGCGAGGTGACACTGATGGGGCAGCCGTTTGACCGTTCGGCACTGCGCCATGTCGGCGCCTCCATCAACGACCCCGCCTTTTACAGCCACCTCAGCGCCCGCAACAACCTCCGCGTCCACACCACGCTGCTGGGCCTTCCCGACAGCGAAGCCGACCGGGTTCTCGAACTGGTTGGCCTCCAAACCGCGGGCAAGAAGAAAGCCGGCAGTTTCTCCACCGGCATGAAAGGCCGCCTTGCGCTCGCCCAAGCGCTGCTCGGCGAGCCAGAGGTGCTTATTCTCGACGAACCACAAAACGGCCTCGACCCTGAAGGCATTGCCCACCTGCGCGACTACCTCCGCGAATACGCGCGAGCTGGACGCACCGTCCTGGTCAGTTCCCACCAACTCGGCGAAGTACTCCACATGGCCGATGACGCCACCGTGATCGCAGGCGGCGGCGTCCGCTTCGCAGGCGAGCTCGCGGAACTCGGCCCCAACCTAGAAGAGTCGTTCTTCCGGCTCACCTCCGGTGGTGACCGATGAACCTCCTACACGCCGAATGGATCCGTGCGCGCGGCTCCATGCTGTGGTGGCTCGCCGGAGCAGGCCTGCTGGTCGGCGTGCTGCTGACGTTGTTCGCCCTGGCCGGAAACGTCGAGACCGCGACGAACCTGCTCTACCCGCAAGGCCTGTTAGTCACCGGCATGGCTGCGCCCGCCGCCGCACTGTTCGCCGGTTTGGCCGAAACCCGCGAGCGTGACGCCCGCGGCGGCGGCACATTGTGGCGGCCGGTTTCACCCATGCGCACCCGCGCCGCCCGCATAGTCGTGGTGTGGCTGGCGCTGGCCGCGTTCGTCGCCTTCGACTTTGTCGTGCCGTTTGCCGCCGGCCTCGTATTCAACCTGGACAACACGGCCTCGATCGCACTCGTCGGCCTATTTGTGTGGCTGGGCATGCTCGGACCCGCAGGCCTCGCCGCCGCTGCCACGCGACGCATTGGGATGCTGCCGACCATCATCCTCGGCTTTTTCTTCACCATCGGGCTTGGCTACTTCGCCGAACGCGACTGGTGGTGGATAAACCCCGGCGCCTGGCCAACCCGGCTGGCGCTACCGACCATGGGCCTGCACTTCAACCTGCTACCCCTCGACGCCACCGACCCCATGGCGGGGGAATCTCCCATTCCCGCCCTCACCCTCACACTGCTACTCGCAGCAATTGGCTTTGTAGTGGCCGCCCTCGTACCACCGCGCACCCGACCCATACTGCGCCGCCGCCGAGTCCACCACGTCACCGCACCGCTGGCCGCAGGGCCGGCAACGCCGCGCCCCGAAACCACCGGATACGTGGCTGCGGTGAAGGGGGTTGCGATGGCGGCGAGGGTGTCGTC
>OJLY01000267.1_pt1 | contig 38343 bp, 34 predicted proteins | sample 1597031 | NCBI WGS metagenome assembly OJLY01 (sample SAMEA3904673, study PRJEB24821) | metagenome | biome: Builtin; feature: hospital; material: surface | place: USA | collected 2013-06-03
GAGATGTAGAGAGGTCTCGTGGGCTCGGAGATGTGTATAAGAGACAGGGCCCGGACCAATCGGGGCCACCACACCCGGTGTCGGCCCCGTGTCCCCGCGCTCCGGTGCAGATGGGTTGCGCAGCACCTCTTCGGCAATGCGGTTGTTTTCGCGTATGCCGTCGAGCACGTCGCCGAGTACGTCCGGCACGTCGAGTTCCGGGTTGTTCGTCTCTGGCTGGGTTGGCTTGCGTCCCGTCTCCGAGTCGGTGTGGTTGTCAGCCTCCGGGTCGCGCTCGTCGCCGTCGGCGATGTCCACCGGAATCTCCACGTGCTCGACCAACGCGGCGTTCATGTCCAGGTCGGGTCCCTTGGGGAACAACTCTGCGATTGACGCCGGGATTGGTGCTGGCACGCCCGATAAGCCCAGTGCGTCCACCACGGTTTCGTAGTCGGTGCCGTCGATGGGCATGATGTTGTGCCAGATACCGCCGTCGGTGATGTAGGCAACCTGGCCCTTGGTGCGCGCGTTTTCGCCATCGTCGGTCACGCGGACGTACCAGCCCTTGCCTGGGTTAGTGACGAAGAAATCGGCAAACGGGGACGAACCACGCACGCTCGGCAACAGTGGCGTCGCGTTGGAACCCAACTTCGTCGTCACCGGCACCGAGTTACCGAACACGATGTGCGTTGCAGGCACGCCGCCCTCCACCGGCTTTGACCAGACAAAACACGTCGCCGCTGGCTCGTGGTAGCGCGGTGCAGCGTCCGGGTAAGCGGATAAGTCAATCTCCTGCGACTGCTGGTATACGGCCACGTCCTTCGGCGAGATGTTGTTATACAACATGCCGCCGCGGTTAATGAGCAGGTCGGCGACCAGGCGGGTGACACGCTGCAAGCCCGTATCAGTCACGGCGTAGTACACGTTCGCGCTCGCGGCGTCCACCGTGACCAGCACGTCCCCGATGTTGTAGCGAGGTACGGTCTTCGACACTTCGCCGGTGCGCTCCAAATCCGGTGACGTCAGCACCGGCAGTGTTGGGATTGTCGCCAGCATGCCGTCGGAGACGGAAATCGCGTTAGAAATGTGCGCCGCGGTAAGCCCCAGCGCGGCCTGGGTTGCAAAGTCCTCGGTGTTAATCTCCGCGCGACGGTCGCCGAACAACAACCACCGCTTGTCGGGGTCAGACTGGGGACGAACCACAATCGCATTGCCGGTGTTTGCGTCCAACGTCTGCGACTTCGTATCCCACGCGTCACCGCCTGCAACCAGCGTGGTTTCCAACGTCTCCGCCGTAGTCAATGACAACGACGCGCCCTTATCCTGCCAGTCGCACACGCCCCAACTCGCCGAGTCATCGTCGCGGTACGCCAGCGAGTTCGGCGCCGACGGAATACCCATCAGGTTGCCGCGCGGGAAATTCGCAAGCGAGTCCTCGTCCACCACGCTGGCCTTATCAGAACTGCCTGTAATCAGCCGCGCCGACGCCAGGTTCGTCACCGGGTGCAGCCGGTCGTCGTACTGCACGTACAGCCCGCCCGCCTGGGTTGCCATAATCGGCGCGTCGCCCTGCTCTGGTGCCGGGTCGAGCATGCCGACGACGAACATGATTGCGCACGCGCCGGCCACCAGCGACAGCCCGCCGCCTAAGAAAATCCCCGCCGACCCAGAAGCGGTTTCCTTCGACACCGGCAGTCCCTGGACCGACGCCTGCGTGTACTTCTGCGAGTGCCAGACCTCGCCTGACACCTGCAACTTAGAAACTCTGCGTCTAACCATAAGTACGTATCCTATCCCCGCAGCGTGCCCGCGCCCGCCGCCGTTGTGTCCCACGGGGACGTGCCCGCGTCCCACCGCGCGACGCAGGCCAGCACAGCCCGGATAGGCTGGTGTGCATGAAAATCATGACGCAAACCTCGCCCGCCACCTCGCGTGGCACCGGCGTGGCGACCACCATTGCAGAGCGACCGAATGCACTGGTCGTGGTGGACGCGCAGCGCGGGTTCATTGCAGGCGCGCCAAACGGCAAAGAGGTGATGAACTACGTCCACTGGCTGTTAGACTCGCCGCAGTTTGACTTGGTGCTCGCCACGCGATTTATCAACCCGGACAACTCGGCGTTTCGTCGCGGCCTGGACTACCACGACTTAGGCCACGGCAACGCAAGGACGAACCTCGACGAGCACGTTGAACAGCGCGCCGACCGAGTCATCACCAAGTACGGCTACGGCATTGATTCGCTCGACATGGACTACATCGACGACGTGCTGCGCGGCAACAACATCGACTCTGCCACGGTCGTGGGCTTCGACACCGACGCATGCGTGCTGGCGACCGCGTTTTCGCTGTGTGACGCCGGCATTGTCCCCGTCATCGACTCGCGGGGCTGCGGCAGCAGCGGTGGACCGGAAGTTCACGAGGCAGCGCTGAAAATCGCCGCCCGGAACCTGCGGGTGATGTAGGCCGTGCATACCACCGACGCCGTCCTGCACTGGGCATTGACGCAGAAACCCGAGTCCGAGCGGGAAAAGCAGGGCTATGTTCGTCTCGCCGCCGCGTGTCGTCGATATACGGGCGACATGGACGCGCTTGTGGCCTGGCTCAAGGAAGAAATTGCCGACGTATACGGCCACGTCTACGAGCAGGAGGTCTACCATGTTGCCCTGCGTGGTATTGTGAACCTATGACACAAATCAAGTACATCGGACTCGACCTCGAAACCACCGGACTGCACCCCGACGACGGTGCCGCCATCGTCGAACTCGGCATGATTGCCTTCGACGACACCCTCACCGAAGCAGACCACTTCACCTCGCTGGTTTACAGCGGCAAGGCCGCATTCCACCGCGTCAACGACATGGCCGACGTGGTGGACACCATGCACACCGAGACCGGGCTGTGGGACGAACTCGACGAATACGTTGCCACGTACGGCGTTGCCGACCTCATTCCCGACACCGTCGAAGCACACGCGCTCGCCTGGATTGACTCGCTCGACATGCCAGCAGGCCACCGACCCATGATGGTCGGCAACTCCATCACCTTCGACCGCGACTTCCTGCATGTCGAAATGCCGAAACTGCTGGCACGATTCAGCCATCGTTCCCTCGACGCCACCAGCGTCGTCGAAGCAGCAGCACTCGCCGGCGCAGACCCAGCCAAAATCCGCGAACACGCTGCGGGTGACGGAACTAAACACCGCGCCCTCGACGACCTGCGCGCGGCACAGCGTCAAATCACCGCCGCGCTCGCCGCAATCCGCGACGCGTAAGGCGGTGCGCACGTTGAAAACCCAGTGCAAACGACCGCGCTGCACCAACGTGGCAAAGGCCAAACACGGCTACTGCAACGAACACGCCAAACTGCTCGCCGCGTCTGACCCCTACGTCCCCGCATGCCGGTCACGTCTGGCACTTCGGCTGCTTAAAGACGCGGGACTCTCGCAACACGCAATCAGTGTCGCAGTCGGCGTGAAGGCCGACACCGTTGCCAAAATCGTCCGTGGACAGAAAACCGTCCGTCGCAGCACCGAGCAGAAAATTCTCGCAGTCACCAGCCAAGACTCGCCCGTTGAGCCGCCGACGTGGCCCACAATGCGGCGCCTGCAATCACTGCAAGCAGCCGGGTTTGAACAAAGCGAAATCGCAGCCGGAACCGGGTACTCGCAGAGCACGCTATCCAAAATCATGTCTGGGAAAAGAACCTTCGTCTCACCGGCAGTCGCGCGTGCGGTCGCCGAGTTCTATGACGACCACAAAACCGACCCGGTGCGACGGCCCGCGCGTGCCGCACGCGGCAAACCATGGCCCACGCCGTTGTGGTGGGAAAACATCGACGACCCCGACGAACAGCCCGGCGTAACCGCGTGCCTGGACTGCCACGACGAACTCGAACCGGGGCGAGAAAACCCACGCTGCGTGAGGTGCTGGACCAGGATACGAAACCGCGAAAATCACCAGCGACGCAAACTCGCCAATCGGTAGTGCGGTCGCGGTGGTCACGGCACCGACGGGTACAATAACACCGTCACGTCCCCTACACCAGACAGGAAAACGCCCGTGCCCCAGCAACCCGCGCTGCTGCGCTATCCCGGCTCGAAATGGAGGCTCGCGCCGACCATCACTGACCACTTCGGCGAACACGTGCATTACGTCGAGCCGTACTTCGGCTCCGGCGCCGTGTTCTTCACCAAGCCACCGTCACGGCATGAACTGCTGAATGACGCTAACGGCCGTGTCGTTGCGTTCTGGCGCACGCTGCGTGACCACACCGACGAGTTGTGCTGGGCACTAGAAACAACGCCGTGGTCGCGCGACGAGTACAACGCCAGCGACGAGGTCACGGGTGACGTGGTGGAGGACGCGCGCCGCTTCGTTGTCCGCGCCTGGCAGTCGCACGCCAGTGACCTGTCGAAGAAAACCGGCTGGAAGGCACGTGGTTCGTCCCAACGTGCGGCCGGTATGTCGCACCGCTGGCAGAAACTACCGGCACAACTGCGCGCCGTCGCCAGCCGACTCGCCGACGCCGAGATTGAGCACCGCGACGCCCTCGACGTCATCGCCCGATTCAACACACCGGACACGCTGATCTACGCGGACCCGCCCTACGTCATGGGCACCCGCACCCAATCCCTCTACGGCGTCGAAGTGGACGACGACCACCACGCACGCCTGCTCGAACTCCTGCGCGCCCACCGCGGCCCCGCCGTCGTCTCCGGCTACGCAAGCGAGCTGTATGACACCACGCTCGCCGACTGGCAGCGCGTGACGGTCAAGGCGCCGGCGGTGGAAAAGGGCGCGGTGCGCGAGGAAGTCCTATGGGTGAAGGGACGAACCAGTTAGAACAGCGGAGCGGTCTCGCCGACCGGCGTGCCCTCTACCGCGCTCTCCGGGACGCCCTCAATCGGCACCCGCGCAAGCCCACGCCCGTAGAAGTACGCGTCGATGAACGTGGACGGGAAATTCGCCGCGGTGAACGTGCCAGACTTCGGCTTGCTCACGCGCGTCACCTCGTCGCCTGCGTACTCGCGCTCGAATGCACGCAGGACAAGTCCAATCTCGTCACGCCGTGGCAGTCGCGTCTTCGCCGCCCTCAGGTTCAGCAGGTGATTGCGCAGGTGCAGAATCGGCGACGTGTGCGCAAGACCCGCGCCGGTGACGAACTTCTCCACCAGGTCCTCGGCATCGTCCTCTCCCACGGCCACGCGCGCAATGCACGCGGTGACGGAAGCGGTTGTCGGAGTGCACGGTGCCTTCGCAAACCGCTTCATGTTCGTCCCAATGTACTCGGTGAGGTCGGCGTTGTTGCGCAGCCAGGCAATGTCTTTAGACTGCGAAATCACGTCGGGACCCTTGAACAGTCGGCCGGACTCAATGACGTTCATCTGGTGCGAAATCGACGCAAACGTGTTCGTGCTTCCGGCCATTCCGGTCAGCGACAACTGGTCGCCGGTCGTTCGTTTCTTGCCCTGGTCCATCGCGTACTGCGCGTCGTCGCCAAGTCCCTCAATGACAATCATCGGGACCGAAAACCCGGCGTCTTTGACGGACGCAATTGCCGACAAACGATGCTGGCCGTCAATCAACGTGCCCGACTTATGGAACCGAATCGGGTCCCCCGTGAAGACCCAGTCGCCCGCAGCCATATCGGCTGCGTAGCGGGCAACCTGCGGCTGCGACTTCTTGCGGTTGTTGATGTTGCCGTCCAGCCAGCGCCGTGCAATTGCCGGCGTGACCGAGACGACGTGTGCGATAACGTCGCCGTAGACGAGCGAGGTTGCGGTTGCTGGCACGGACTCCTGTGCCGCGAGTTGATCGGAAGTCATTGCTTTTCTCCTTGTGTTGGTTGCCCCGACACAATGGTGCCGGGGGACGTGATGGTGTGCAGGCCGCACGTGTGCTAAAGTACACCTTGATTCAAAATGAGTCAAGGTCTCAATCACAGGCAATCAAAAATGGAGTGATTTTGATGGATAGGTTCACTGCTGGTTACATCGGGCACGACGGCTACCCCGTCACGCTCGCGGGGGGCAATAGCCTCCCAGAGGTCATCGTCCACCTTCCGTTTGGAGATGACGCAAACAGTCGCATATTGGAAGACGCCTTTTCACCCGGAAGCAACGCGACGGCGAAAATTATGGAGGCAATTCAAAAAGCGGAGGGAGCGGCAGGGTGGGTGCGTGAGGCACCCTATACCCTCGAAGCAAGATGTGTTGAAGACGGCTACTGGAAAGTAAAATGGGAGGTTTCCGGTACGACGTTCAACGACGTAATCACGTCTATCCTGTACCGCTCCGAGCGCTTCGCAAAACAAGTTGACGATGCCTCGTTTGGCGGCGAACAAGACGTGGCGGTTACTGATATTCACGTTGGTTCTCGCAGAATATCTGCGTTCTTTGCAACGGCTCCCAAGGGTTTCGAGATTACAGGTCTCTCGGTAGGCAATGAGTTTTCCCCAGAAGACGTTGAAACGCTTGCGCTGATGTATTCCAATCCGGGCGATGGCGTGACCAGTGCGCGTCTGTTGGTGTCCCCCACCGCCGAAGTCGAACAGGCAGCACGCGCGGTAGAGCACGCCGAAAAGGCACGACTTAACGCCGTGCGCCGCGCGTCCGAAGAGGGCGTGTCGCAGCGTGTGTTGGCGAGTCTGGCCGGGGTGTCGCAAGCCACCATCGGCCGCTGGCTCAAAGGCGACGTAAACTAGCCTACGGCGCCAGGTTCCAGGGGTTAATCATGCCGCCGGGTCCTGGCACCGTCACCCGCGACGGCACACGCTCGGGCAACGGGTTCTTTTCCGGCCAATCCGTCGGCGGGTTCAACGCCGCCTTCGGTGTCATAAACCGGCTGTTGGAACGCTCCTCGGTAGTGTCGCCGTAGTTGTCGAGCGTGGCACGGATTGAGTCAAACGCGGCCAGCAGCTCGTCCGAGATGTACAGCGTCTGCTTCGCGCGTGTCACCGCGACGTAGGCCAGCATGAGTGCTTCACGCGACTCGGCGTCGGTGAGTTGGTTATCCTCCACCACCGGGTCAAACGACGTGGAATGAAACGGCAGCGTCTGCTCCGGGTCCATGTCCACCCACACGTTGTCCCACTGCCGTCCCTTGGACTTGTGCATGGTGGACAACACCACGGTGCCCTCCGGGCGCACGTCGCCGTCCTTAATCGAGCGGTTCAAAATCTCGCGGGCCTCGGAAGTGGAATGGTTAAGAATCCACCGCACCGTGGACTGCGTATTGGTGCGCGCGGCCGCGACCTTAGAATCATCGGACTCCATGTACTCCACCAGCGCCGCCATGTCATCGAAGTCGCGCAGGTCGGTGCGCGTGGCCTTCTTACCAGCGTCGAGCTGGTCGTAGTCGTGGGCGAGGTTGTAAATGACCGACGTGTCGGCAACAATTTCATAGTCCACGCCCTCACGCATGCAGGCCTCCGCAGCCAGCAGCAGTTGCGCGTTCGTCCTCACCAGAATCGCGTCAATGTCCTGAATCGGCGGGGCCGTGTCCTTAGACAGCAGGTGCACGCGCGAGTTGCGGTCCGGGTTGCCGCGCAGACGAATCGGTGCATCGAGCGTAGCGAGCACCTTGTTGGCGACGTCGGCCACTTCCTGCCCGAACCGGAACGAGGTGGTTAGACTTGCCGACTTCGCGCCCGACATGGCCTGAATCTTCGGCAGGCCGTCTCGCGCGCCAGTGAAACCGTAAATGGCCTGGCTGGAATCACCGACGGCGACAATCTGTAGGTCGTCTTGCAGGCTTAAGAAGTAGGTTACGCACGGCCGCGAGTCCTGGCACTCGTCGAAGAACAGCACCGAACCTGCTGGCAGGCCGAGCCACTGGGTGAGTTTCGGCTTCGCCAACGTGACCAGTTTCAGGTAGTAGTCGTGCGTGAACGGCAACCGGCCATCGGGGACCAGAATGTCCCGCGTCCACGCTTTTGTTGCAATGGCGAGCACCTTTGGCACGTAGCGGTTTTCGTACACATCAAACGGCATGGTCGCGGGACGAACCACGTCCTCCTGCGACAGTTCAGTGCGGTCGGACTGGCACCACAACCGCAGCGCGTCAATTGCCGCCCACATCAGGTCCTGCGAGGACATCACCGTGTCGCGCGCAGACTCGCCACGTGCCTTCAAGTTCGCCGCGTGAAACGACGTGTAGGAAAACACGTCGGTCAAGCCAATCACGCGGTGCCAGTGGAACCGGCTCATAGGCGGGTTCTCGCTGCGAATCTTGTCCAGCAGCGGCGCAATCTGCGGAATCATCTGCGCAATCCTCCACGCCAGCGAGTGAATGGTGGAAGCGCGCACGTTGCCGTAGATGAACTTCGAGCCGACCTCAAGTGCCATGGCCTTGTTCAACGTGATGTAAACGCCCTGTTGGCCGCGCTTTGCCATCTCCTCGGCCAGCAGTTCCAACGTGGTGGTCTTGCCAGTGCCCGCGCCTGCCTGCACGACCAGCGGCGCGCCGGTGTTGAACAAAGCAAGAATGTTCTTCTGTTCGTCCGTCGGCGGAAACGACGTACCGCCACCGCCGCCGCCGCAGTTCTCGCGCAGGGACTGCATGATAGCGTCGGTGGTTGGTGGTGGCGGAGGTGTCTGTCGAGTACGCATACGCGTAGCATACCACTACGAAGAAGTTAGTTAACGTCACGTCCCCGGAGAAGACATGCCTGAGATTACGCCCAACCTGCACGCCCAAACCCCACCAGCCCACGTCAGTGACACTGACGCAATTGAACGCGCCCTCCACGCGGCCGACGTGGAACCGAGTGACACCATTGCCGTCGGCACGCGGCACTTCCTACGCCAGCGGCCGGCGGACAACACGCCCGCTGATACAGACCCAAGCATTGAACCCGCCGTTGTCACCGAATCATGCAGCCGCGTCGTCTTCGAGTTCAACGACGGAGATACAGTCGTGGCGAGCACGCGCGCTGGGTCCGTTGTTGCAATCGGTGACGGCGGCTGCGTGATGGACGTATACCGCGATACCGGCGCCGTGCGTGCAGCCTATGAAGTGGTGCACCTGCGCGAGTCGCTTGCGCGCGAGCGGTACCTGCTTTGGTCGGCGCTGGATACCGGATACGTGCCGGCGGTGGAGTTGGGTAAGCAACTGCTGCACATCCGGTCGGTCGAGGCCCAGATGGAAATTGCCTACGCGCGGTTGTGCGCACTGGTTTAGGGGACGTGCCACCACATTGTGTGCGACGTGCCTTGGATTGTGACGTTGGTTCACATACGATGGGTGCCAGAACAACGAAACAGCAACTTGAGAAGGACCCCGACATGCTGACCAACACCCCGCTGGATTCCCTTATCCACTTCGACTTCAACAACAACGTGCACATGGTGCTCGTGCTCGGCCTGGTTGCCCTGCTCATTTTCGCCGTGCGTATGGTCTACAAGGAAGTACGCCGAATCATGCGCAAGGCAAAGCGCTCCTACGGCAAGCTCGCCGCCGCGGGCCTGGTCACTGCGGGTTCCGGTGGGGCGCTGACCGACGCGTTCGGCATCCCCAGCGACATCATCGAGAACCTGGGCTGGGCGACAACCCTGCTCTAAATCGCAATCGTCGCCTGGCGCCAGTCATAAACGGCCGGGTAGACAACCAGCACAAGCACCGCCACAACAGCGGCAACCAGCAACACAATCTGGGCAACGCGCAACCACCGGGGTCCACGCGTCAAGTCCCACAGAAGTTCAAACACGTCGTCCTAGTCCTCCTGCCCGCGCTGCTCGTCGGTCGCGGGCGTTGTTGTTTCCGCTTCATCGTCGCCGCCGGCGATGTCGGCGGTGTCTGCGGTGTCGGCGGGGCTGTCGAACAGGTACTCTGCGGTTTCCCGCCCGCTATCGTCCGTGACCCACGCAACCGTCACGCGCGGGGTGTCCACCGCGTCGCCTAAGTCAATGACCACGTCGTAGCCAAGTGCGCGCGCCTTGTGCGCCGTGGTTTCAGGCAGCGTGCGAATCAAAAACACACCCAGGGCCGCGCCGTGGCGGTGAATCTTCGCATACACGTCATCTTCACTGATGTCGCTGTAGTAATTGCCCAGTTGCACGTGCTCCGGGGTTTCAAGGCCGTGAGAACTGTCACCAGAATCGACCACCACGTAAATCACCGGCGAGCCGTCATTGTGCAGTGCGTGGTTTCGCTCGGCAACCGACGCGTAATCCGCACCAGTCTCGCGCCGTGACTGTGCGAGCAAGTCGGCGCGCCCGTTGAGCACGCGCACCAGCCACGTCACCATCTGCGCACGCTCGGTCGCCGTTCCCGTTGGCATTATCTGGTCGCGCCACAACTCAAACGTGCCCGCCGTGTGCTCACCAATACCACTGGCGTGGTCATTCCGTGTCCCCCGGTTGATGAACGAGAACATCACGCCACCCGAGCCGTTGGACTCCACAAGTGCGTCCACCACGCGCTTGACCCACGCACTGCGCTGGTGCATGTCACCCCCGACGACGGCAACGTGCGGCTGGTGGACAACGCCTTCGCTGGTGACTTCAATGTCGAGCACGTCGCCAGTGCCGACGAGTTCGCCGTTGTGTCGGCGCGCCGCGATGTGGCCGAGCCGGTACGTCACTGTATTGCGGTCTGGTGTGGTCATGGTGTGGTTCGTCTTTCTGTCTTAGCCAGCGCAGCATGCACAACAAGGCGCTGGGCGTTGGAATGTTCGGGGTGGCACGTATACAGCGTGATAAAAGGAATCGTAGCCTGCGCAAACGAGCCAGGAACAGGCTCTAGCACGTCAACGTCGGTAGGCGAGACAACGTGCACGCCCGGCACCTGCGCGTACACCGCGCTGGCAAGCGTTGCCGTGGTGTCTGCGTCAAAGCACTCGCGTGCCTGGCCCGCGCGCCCGTTACCAACGTCGGGGACGACGTGGTAGGTGTACGTGGCCTCGCGCGTCTCCACAACCACCGCGTCACACGCCTTCATCACCGGCAACTCGTTAAACGGCGAGCCGTAGCCGTCGCGGTGGGCTGCGAACACGGCGTTGCCAACCTCGCCGGGGTACTCGGTGCGCGGGTCGTGGCCGGGGCCAAAACGAATGTCGTTCAACCCAACCCCGTCCACGGCCACGTAGTTCCAATCGTCGCCAAGTGCAGGAATCGTTAGCCGGGCCACGCCGTCAATCTCGTCTGTGGGTGTCACGGGGGCTGGTTCCGGGACTGCGCCAGCGGGTGCCGAATCCGCCGCCGGCCGTACTAGCGGTTCGTCCCACGCCTCGTGCAGTCTGGCCTGCTGTTCTGCGGTCTCGCGCTCACCAGTCCGCTCAGCCAACACCAGCGAATGTGGCACGTAGCCAGCGCACACCACCGCAGCCACCGCACACAATTGCGCGACCCACACTCGCGGGTCGCGCTGTCGTACTTGCACCATCGCTGGCTGCTACCCGTTGAACGGGTCCGGTGCCTGCTCGCCCTCGGGCGCGGGGGCTGGGGCCTCGGGTGCGGGTGCTGGTGCCGGTGCAGGTGCCGGTTCTGGTGCTGGGGCTGGCTCGGGTCCCGGTGCGGGTGCCGGTGCCGGTGCCGGTGCCGGCGCGTTACCGCCGGCAAACGGCTCAATGATAAGACCGCCACCGGGGCCACGAATGACCTGCGCACCGACCGACGACACGGCGTTGCCCACCGCCTGCTTCGCAGACTCCACACCCTGCTCGTCAACAGGACGAACCGTGTGCTCGGACACCGCGCCACCCTCAAGCGGGAACGTCAGTTTCAGCACGTCGGAACCCTCCTCCGCCGTAATCGTCACACCCTCGGGCGAGACGGCCGTAAGCCCCTCACGCTCCGTGCCAGGGTTGTTCACCACGTCAGCAACGTTGTCGCGCGTGACCGACGCTGACTGAATCGACACCGTCTCCGAGCTTGTGGCACTCGCCCAGCCAGAGAAGTCAGAACCCAGCCCCATCAGTGGCCACAGCGTCGGATTACCCTGCGCGTAGACCTTGTTGCCTGTGTCCACCACGGGCAGGCCCGTGCCAGTTTCGGCGGGACGAACATCGCCAACCAGCGTGCCGTCATCAAGGCGAATCGCCGTGAAGTACACCGCGTTTCCGGCACTGTGCATTTTCGCACGCCCCGACACCTCAATCGCGGGCGCGTCCAGCACGGCCTGCACTGCGTTGTCAAACACCTCGCCCTCGCTCGACGCGGCAAACTGCTCCCTCACCTTCGGTGTCAGTGCCCACACCACGCCGGCAACCAGTGCAATCACCAACGCTGCAATGCCAAGGCGAATCATGGTCTTGCGCCGGCGCACCGGTGTTGGGTCTGGTGCGCGCCAACTCGTGTCAGCCATCGAGGTGTACTCCTTTGAAACGTGCCAGTATTTTCTCGTTAGCAGGATACCAACAAGGCCACCAAACCAGCGGGGACGTGGCTGGGGCCGCGCCGCCCCGGCTGCGTCGCCGACTGTACCAGGGGGACGTGCCAGCGCATGCACTTGCACATCGCTGTCTCGCCCGCCGATAATGGGACCCATGAGCACTTCCGCATTTGAACCCGTGACCATCGCCCACGTCTTCCAGCCCGGCCGCGAAGCAGACCCACACGCACCGGAACAGGAACTGCAACTGGTACGCACCGGCAAGTTCGTCTTCACCTACGCGCACCCGGCCGGCAACGAAAACAATGCCACTTCCATGCTGCACGAGGTACTGGCCTTCGTCGGCCAGGGCAAACGCCGCGTGCGGCACATGTACAGCAACCAGTCCCACGTCACCGTCGAAGTCACCGACACCGAAATCATTGCCCGCGACTTCGACGGAAACGACGACCGCCAGCACTTCACCGGCGAGTACGAGTCCATCATCTACAACGGCCGTGGGGCAGTCGGTCCATTCACGTCTGGTCCCTTCGGCAACGACGACCTCACCATAAATACCTGGGCATAGTCTGAAACCACGAAAACCCCGGCCACCCAAACTCGCGGTGGCCGGGGTTTGCGCTGCCTAGAGTGCTGCGTCTGCGGGTGAGTCTACGCCGTCCCGTCTTCGCGTGGCGCTGGCTCCGTGTACGCAATCTGCACGTGCGGCACGTCACGGCCGGAGAACTCCTGCCGGTTGAACATCTGCACACGGCCCTTCGGCATGTCCATGAACCTTGTCTTCGTGCCCATGATGATGGCACCAGCGCTGGCAGGACCACTATGCAGCAGGAACAACGGGTTGTGGTTGTCCGCAAGCGACAGCATGCCCTTGTTCGACGACATCGTGGTCGGCAAGTTCGACGCCTGCGTCACCAGCACGAAGTGGATACCCACGTCGTAGTTCGGCAACGCCTCCATCGCCTTTTCCAGCGGACCCTTGTTGTAGCCGTTGGACAAAAACGCCTCCGCGTTGTCCACGAACACGTAAATCTCCGGTCCAGAGAAGTAGGTGCGGTCCTGAATCATCTCCGGGTTTTCCAGCAACTTCTCCTGGTCCGGCGCACGTTTCGCGGCGAGTTTGGTCAAAATCTCGACCATCGTGTCCATCTTGTCCTTCGACATGATGTACGACGTCGGCTTCAAGAATCCCTGCTTGCGGTAGTGCTGGTAGTCCGTAACCAGCGAACCAGAGTTGTCCAGCATGAAGAACCGCGTGCCCTGCGGGCCGTGCATTTCCGCCGCAGCCCGCATGAACGTACGCAGCGTAGTGGTTCGTCCCGAGCCACCGGAACCGGCGATGATGACGTGGTTCATCGGCGACGACACACCGGGGTCCTGGAACACCGGCATGTAGGTTGCCACGTCCAAACCGTACGGCAGCGGTCGCTTGGCCTGCGGCAGGTCCTTGAGCGCGTCCATCGGCAGCATGCCGTACAACTCTTCCGTGGTGACGGTGCTGACCATCTCCAACTTTGGCGCCGGGTACTCGGCCGACGCGGATGCTGCAATCTCGCGGCCGAACTCGCGCACCTCGTCAGTGTGGTCTTCCTTTTGGTTGTAAATCGGGCCAGAGTCCTTGACCACCGCCGGTTCCGGCTTGTTCCGAATCGGCAGCATGACACGCGCGTGGTGGAACACCGGAATGCCCATGTCGTTGACGATGGACCCGTCGGCGACACGTCCCGGCTCCGACTGCGGAATCTGGTTGATGATGTCGCGCGCGTTGGTCTGTCGAATCGCGCCAGAGTCGTACGTGTTGTTGTAGTCGGTGACGTACATGCGCACTGCGTGGGTGAACGTGCCGTCCCACTTCACACTCAGCGACGTGGCGTTGGTGAACGTGCCAACGAAGAAAATGCCGTAGCGCTGGGACTCCTTAAGCAGCCGGACAACGGTGGTCTGCTCGTCAAGGTCCTCCTTGAGAATGTCGGCGAAGTCATTGAACCCGTCGATGGCCACGACAATCCAATTGAACGGGTCGCCGGCAACGCCGACCTCGTCTTTGCGTGCGATGTACTCGTCCATCGACGAAAACCCGTGCTGTTCAAACGCGGCGGTGCGCACGGCAAGAACGCGCTCGACCTCACCCTTGATACGCCGCCAGGTGTCGCGGTTGTTCTTGGTGCCGTAGATAGACACGTTCGGGTACTCGGACACCGCGGCGAGGGACGAACCCGTGTAGTCGTACAGGAACCACGACACGTGCGCGCCGTAGTAGCGAATAGCGCTCGACGCAACCATTGTGCGAATCACCGTGGAGCGGCCGGAGCCGGCGGCGCCAACAATGGCCAGGTTGCCGGTCGTCGAACCGCCGAACTCGACCTCCAACGGCACACGGACATGCTTATGCGGCGTGTCGATGTCGCCAATCCTGATTTTGAACCCATCGCCGTCGGGCGCGACCATCTCGTCATCGGGAACCTCACCCGTGGCCTTCGGCACCGACAGCGGCTCAGTCCAGTACGTGCGAGTCTCGGTGTAGCCCTGCGACTTCTCCATCACCATGTCAATAAGTCCGGTGAGCACGTCCTTGTCCGTCTCCTCGTAGGTGACGTTGTCGTCACGGACGACCTCTTCAACCTCCGCGTCATCAACGACGGAGATAGCAGACCCGGTCACCGTGTTGAACGGACGAATCGCAGTGGTGCCCTCCACCACGTCAACGTCGGTGTTGTCAACCGCAATCGCGTGCGGGTTGGAGTTGTCAGAGCGTATCTCACGCACGTACGGCACCGCGTGGTTGAAGCCCTTGAAGTACACGTGCAGTTCGTCCTGCAAGTCCTGGTAGAACAGGATACCCACCTGCGACGGGGGCAACTGCGTTGCTGAGGGTTTGCGAATCACCGTGTTCGAGTCAGACGAGTCCTTGACCTTAAGGGACATGCCGTAGTCGAAGTTCGGCAGCGCGTCGCCAAGCATTTGGTGGTTAATCGACTGCGAACCAATCAACAGGTGAATGCCCGTCGAGCGTCCCTCGGCGGCAATCATCGAGAACATGTCCTTGTACTCGGGGTTCTTCGTAATGAAGGCGCGGAACTCGTCGGCCACGAACAGCAGGTCAGGAATGTCCTCCATTGTCTCGCCACCGATCTCGGCGTTCTTCTTCTGCAACTTGCGGTAATCGTGAATATCCACCACGTCATACTGTGCGAACACCTGCTGGCGCCGCTGGTGCTCGCCCTCCAACATGGCCTTGGTGCGGTCCACCATGTCGAGCGCGCCTTCGAGGTTGGTCAGGTTCACAATGAAGTGCGGCAGTTTCTGCAACGGGTTGAACGTCGCACCGCCCTTGAAGTCGGCCGAAATAATCATAAGACGACGTGGCGAGTACATAATGCAGAGCATGAGCACGACCATCACGATAAGGAAGGACTTGCCTGTACCCGTACCACCCTGGAACAGGCCGTGCGGGCCAGTGCCGCCCGACGCCTTCTGCAAAATGTCGAGGTAGGCAAGTTCTCCGGTGGGTACGTATTCACCACTGCGGTCTCGGGCTACCTGGAACCCAATCGGCACCTTAAACGACTTTTGCTTGTCTGTCTCGTGCCACTTGCCCACCAGGTCGTAGGTGTCGAGGTCGCGTGTGCCAATAACGTCGAGTAGTTCCGGCGCCTTGGCCGTGGACACCACCGCGGCCTGGCCGGCGTCTTCGGCGTTTTCCACCTCGATGTGGACGAACCCCGGCGGCTGCAACTGCGCCATCGAACGCGCAATGTCACTCGCCTGCTCCACGGAGACAAAATCGGCGTCGGCAATGTCGAGTTTGTCGTAGGCAGAGAACTTGCCCTCCTCCGACAAATGCAGGCGGTCCTCCACGGCGGTCATTGCTTCGTCGTCCGCGCTGTCCACAATGAGGAACGTGACACCCGGAATGTGCTCGTAATTCAACGGTGGGCGCAGTTTCGCGTTCGGCACGTCAACCACGACAACCACTCGCCCACGCAATGCTGCAATGACGCTGTAATGCATTGCGAGGTACTGGTGTGCCTCCTCGAAATTCGACCACCGCAGCAGCGGGAACCCGTACTCGTCAGCGCGCTCAAAACGGTTCGCCATGTGCGGAAGCCACTTAAGCCAGTCCCACTCGCCCTCGCGCTCGGAGTCAGTGACAAGGCCAATCATCAGATTCGCAGGCGAGTGGTTGTACGCAATCGACACCATCATCGCACGGACAAAATCACGTCTGCGTTCCTTATCGCCGCGCATGGAGATAGCGGGCCGGTCAATGCTCACCGGCAGCGGTGCCTTCGGTACCACCGACTGCGCCGACATGAAGTTGACAAACGCCTGGTACGTCACCGGCTCCAACATCTCGGGCGCAACCGAGTCCGGGTTGTCCACCGAAATGCCCGGAGACAGGGCAATCAACCCCGTGCCCACGCGAGCCTTCGCCCACGTATCCGCCGACTGGTCGGTGTTCTTGCCAGCCAGCAGGTCATCGTGCGCGAAGTTCAAATCGGAGTCGTCGCCGGAGGGACGTGCCGACCACATGGTCTGGTGCCGTGCGTTAATCAACGACACCAGCGAGTGCGGGCTTGGATACAACCACGCCTGTACACGGTGCTGCGAGCGTCCAATCTCGTGTGCCTTCTCGCGCGACTTCTCCAACGTCAAAAAGTAGTTCTGGCGGTCGTCGTTGGTGGTATCCGCCTCGGGTCCGCCCCCGAATGCCTGGCTCAACGTTTGGGCAAGCGTGGTAATCATCATCATGCCCATCATCATCATCATCATTACCTGGCGGCCGCCGACGTTGCCCATCATGCGGAACATGAGCACCATCATCACGACCATCATCACGGGCATGCCGAATTGCAGGACCTTCTGCATAATCGACGTCTTCTTCGGCGGGTCCTTCTTAAGCGGCGCCGGAATCGCCACGTCGTCCGTGAACGTCTTCGGAATCGACGGCTCCGACGGTGTAAATAACTGAGTTGCTGGCATGGCTGCAACTATATCCCCCGAACAACACGCAAATCGTCGCCGTGGAAACCGCGCCAGACACCGGCCACCACCTCGCTGCTGCATGCTGCTAATGTTGCTTGCGCACTATCCGCCTTGACAATGGAGCAACAAACCAATGTTTGAAACACTGCTTTCCACGCTCGACCTCGTTGTCGCCGTCATCCTTGAGGGATACAAGATTGTGTCCAACAGCGGCGAGTTCCTTGGCAACATCGTCGAACTTTCTTCCACCATGAACTAGGAGTACCGCTATGAACGACGTTTCTTCTCTGAACACTGACACCACAATCGAGGGTGCCGACGCCGCGTCGCGCATTGTTGGCCTGTCGTCTGAGGGCGGCTTCCTCTACGACCTGTTCGCCTTCCTTGAGCCGTTTGGACACGTCCTTGATGGCGCGATGAACATTCTCGCCGCTATCATGCACGTGCAGGTCTAACGCCCCCCTTCACACAACAAAAGCCCCGGCCAGTGGTTTGGCCGGGGCTTTCGTCATTGGCACCTACTTCTCAAGCAGCCGCGTGAGCACGTCGGGACCGTACTTGTCGAGCACGGCCTGCAAGTCTGCGGGCAGTTCGTCCTCGTCATCGTCCTCGTCGCCAGGTGTCACCGCGTGCATGACCTCGGTTGGTGTGTCCTCAATGAACAGGCCGTATCCGTCGTCGGCGAAGTCAACACGACGAGACACACCTGCTGCGTCGGTGTCGGCGGCTGCGTCGGCGGCTGCGTCGGCTTCTGCGTCGGCTTCTGCGTCGGCTTCTGCGTCTGCGGCTGCGTCGAAGAATGGGTTGGCAACCATTCCACCGTTCGGGTCGATAGCCCACTTTTCAAGTGTCTCGAAATCATCAAGTGGTTCGTCCTCGAACTCACCAAACAACCCACCAAGCGCGTCGTCGTACTCGTCATGCTCCGGCGACGCGGCGTTGCGAGACAACTCAAGAGCACCCGCAAGCAAGTCGGTCACTTCCTCGTCGCTCGCACCCTGCTCACGTGCAGCAAGTTCGCCACGCGACACAGCGAGCGCGTGCTTCTCCTGCGCAGCGTGCGACACCTGGCTCAAGAAGTCACGCCACGTCTCGCCAAACAGTGCGTCGAGCGTCGCCACGTCCCTTGCGTCATCAGACGACGCCACGTTGAGTTGAATCGAATCCTCCAACGCCTTGCCGTCGCCGTCGCGTGCAGACGAATACTGCACCAGGGTCAGCGAGGGTGCGAAGTCACCAACGTAGTAACCATCCACGCCCACCTCCACGGTGGTATGTAGCGTTGTCACGGTTCCGTCGTCTTCGTGCACCTTCTTGCGGTACCACAGGTACCTGAACGGGTCGCCGTTGCCGACGTGGTGTGCAGGGGTGATGTTCCAATTAAAGTTCAGCAGGTCAAAGGCGGGCATGATTATCCTCTTCTACTCTTTGATGTCGGGTGTAGTTGTTTTAGGCGGCGTGTTGTCCCGTGACGCGCGCTCGCGTGACGTAAACGAGCGTCCGCCCGCCATACCGTAATACTCACGCACATGTGCAAGGTGGTCGGGAATCTCCTCACCGCGCCATCCCGGCGCACGCAGGAACTTCCTCTCGTCCACACGCTCAACGTTGCTAAGCACGGTGCGTGACATTGTCACTCGGTTGCGGTCGGCAACCCCCTCAATCACGTACACGGGAATGAGGTACGCGCCGTACGCCGTGGCAATGCAGTCGTAGAACGCGTCGCGTGCAACGTCGGTGGCATGGCTCATGGTTGCGATAAACGAAAGGAACTCCCGTGCGTCAATGGGACGAACCTCGTCATCTTCACGCAACTCGTAGAGCGGTGCCGCCTTCTCGTCAATCTCCTCCTCGACCTCCTCAAGGTGCTTAGCGAGGTCGTCGGCCATTTCCGAAAGCGCCACAACACGCTCACGCAGCTGCGCATGCCGCAACCTGAACTCGGCGGCGTCTACGGCGACGGTGTCGGAGACGATGTCTAAGGGGACATACTGTCCGTCAGTCGGGTTTCCCGGAGGCAACGATGTGTGTAGTCGCATTGTTCTCCTTTGATGTAGATTGCTACCCGCAACCGTACAACAGGCAGTCTGCTAACTACCCTCGCGTACCTGCGGCTGCTCCGCCGGCGTGCCAGTCAGTCCCGCGTTGATAGCGCCCTCAACACCCATGCGAAGCACATGGAACGGGTTTGTCTCGTCGTCAAGACCCCGCGTACGCAACAGGTGCGCCGTGGTCTTATACGACTCCTCCACGCCACGCAGCAGCGCAGCCCGCGAGTACGGCGCGTACAGGTACGTCTCGCGCCCGTTGCCGTCAACCTCGGGTGCGGTCACGTACGCGCGTGGTACGGCGCCGTCCTTCGACGCGAGCACCAGCGAGCCGGAACCATCGGGGTGTGCGTAAATGGAATCGTCCTGCAACTTGATGATTGGCGTAAACGTGACCAGTGCGAATTTGTCCAACGCATTCACCGCCGCAAGGGCGTCAATGGTGTCACCGTGGACGACGTGCCGTTCAACGAGGTCCTGCCGCGCCTGCCGTGCGGTATCCCCGTCCCCCGAGCCAAGGTTGACGACCTCGGGGTCGGTTGCCGCCGACGCCGGTACATGAATTGTGCGAATTGTTGCCGGCTTCCACGCGCCCTCTGGGTCAAACATCGCAGCGAGTTCGTCCGCAAACGCCTCGGCGTAGGTGCGCTCACCGATGGGTGCAACGTTAATAGTCAGCCCTTTATCCATCGACAGCGCGGAGATAATACGACCGTCGTAGGTCTTGACGATGATGAACGGGTACGTCGGCTGCTCCATCATCGTCGTCTCTTCCGGCGCACCGGACTCGGACAGCACGCCCTCGTAGATAACAACCCGCTCGTGCGCGCGCTGCGGGAGCATGAGTTTTCCGGCAATGATGTTCGTGTGCTCGGACGCAAGTGCATTGAGAATGTAGTCAAGGTCGGCGTCAAGTGCAGTGCCCTTAAGCAGTTCCCACTCGGCCAGGTTGCCCATGAGTTCAGTCTGCGTGTGAATCTGTGCCGGAAACGGTGCCAGCAGGTACGGCGGTTGCGGCGCAAGGCCATGCGTGTAGAGCACAAGCCAGTGTTCGAGCGAGAACATGGTCAAAGGCTCAACGCCCTCGATGTGGACGGGAAACATCGGCTCTGTGGTGAGTTCGCGCAGGTCGGTCTCGGAGTAGTCATCTTCGTTCGTGTTCATGTCCCACATACTAGCCCCGTGCCACGTGTAGCACGGTGCAGCGACATTGGGAACCAGTGTTGGAACCAGTGTTCTAATGGGCAATTGAACTACGGCTGGAACGCCGGCTGGAAAACAGGTTGGAACACATTAACCCAGCGTTTTCGACCGACCTCCTTATGCGCACGTGATTTTCGCCCTCTGTGGCTTCCTTACGTGCGCGTACGACGTGCCGACGGCACCTCACACCCAGCGGCCGCATTTGACGCCGCGTACGGGCGCATTATGGGCCGAAAACGGTAGCGACGGTTTCCTGCGATTTTTGGCGATTCTGGAACAGGGTTTTCGTCCGGTTTCGCACACGTTTCGGAACTGTTTTCGCACCGTTTTGTGCAAGTTGGAACACCCGTACCGTTGATTTCATGTAGCAGACTGCTAAAGTTTGACATCATGCCCAACTCATTGCCACACGTCGGCCCGCGACAAGCGTACGTCGAGGTCTACTTCACGCACGCAACCGCAGACGACACCATCTCGTTTTCCCAGGTGACATGCGGGGATAGGAAACCCGTCGGGGGCAGCGCACTTGAGTCGTCGGCGGCCGCGATTCGACGCCGTGTCATTGAAGCGATTGGTAAGCCAGTTCGTCTCAACCCACTGCTCCCGCACGTCACGACACCACGTATTGCAGCCGTTGGACACGCACCCCGGAGTGCAAGCGAGGTAGAGGGCTGGGTCCCCTGCTGCATTGTCACCGCAATTGTGAAAACACCCCTCGGTGTACGCGCGTCGTCCCACGTTGAGTCGGTAGCAACGACGCAGCGTGCCCACTACGTATCGGCCACGCCACAGACCAGTCTGGTCACACGCGGCACGCAGGTTGGCGTGCCCTCCCATCCCACCGACTTTACGAAGGACTGGTCAGTTCGGGCACGCAACGTGGAGATTGGACAACACTCGTACATCAACCTCATGTCCTTTTTCATTCCCGCGCAACGTTCCTGCCGCTCCACCTCGTCTACTCGGCCGTTGCTGTCATTCGATCTCGTTTCACGACACCACGTACTCACAGACATCGACCCATCAATTCGCGTGCTCGACAGGACGGACGCGCAGTTCGACAGAAGAATCCGTGCCGGCCACGACATCGTCACCGATATGGAACTGCTTACCACACCCACAATTGCCACGGCGTTTATGACGTCATCAACCGCCCTCGTCTCCGAAGCAGAGAACCGGAAGTCAAAGTACCAAGTCACCGGCCCGTGGTTCTGATCCACGCGCGGCCGCGAATTGACGTGTAAGGGGACGTGACACTAGCCAGCCCTGATTTTCGTGCAGTGTCATGTAGCAGCATGCTATTGTGAAGCACGTACACATTCCCCACTACCGAGGAGGACACACGGACTAATGGCCGAGAAAATTACCGCCGACAAAGCAGGATTCACTAACGAGGTCGGCTACAAACTACTCCTGCAAGCCGCAATCATCTCCCTGATGAACGACATCAACAAGCAAGCCCGCAAGGCGGCGGACGGCACGCCCGCCGAGTCGGCAGTCACCGTCTTCGACCCCGAGGGCAACGCGTACGGCACCATCTCGCGTAACAAAACGAGCGTGAAGGCCAGCGTTGAAAGTGTCGCAGTCGTCGCCGACGCACACCCCGACGCGGTGAAGTTGGCTGTTGACCCGGACAAGGAAGCCGAACTTATCGACTACCTCACCGCCAACGGTGTTGCAGACACATTCCTTGTCGAAGTCCCCAACGACGACATATTCAAGGAACTGTCCAAACAGGTAGTCGAACGCTACACGGCCGACGGCACCATCACACCCGGCTGGTCGTTTGCCGAGAAGCCAGGCAACCTCGTCATGAAGCCCGGCGACCTCGCGCACGCCGACGCGCTCGAATACGCGCGCTCCATCGGCATGGTGCCGCCCGAAAACTAACAACTACCTGCCATGACGTACGCCCCGGTACCATCCGGGGCGTACGTCATGGTAGTGTTTTCCTTGCACGTGAGATGGCGGAAGTTCTCGCGTTGCTCCTTTAACCGTCGCCCAGGGTGTACGCATGACCTGACGGCGACAGGAGGCCCCGAGTCCTGCAAGACGCTCGGGGCCTCCACTCTTTTTATGCACCAGACGGGGGACACGAAAGTGTGCGGGCAGCGGCGGGGCTGCGGCGCCGTACGCAGCATTCACAACGGCGGTAGAAACGTCACGTGCCGCACACACGGGTAAGACACCACCGGCGGCTGCGGGGCTGCGTACCCGGCAGCGTCCGCGCCCCTATCCCCGACATCAACACCCGCCACGTCCCCTTGTAAGCAGTCGGCTATCGTAGCCACCATGGCAACCAAATACACAGCAAGCGACATCGACGTCTTCGACGACGTCACACACGTCCGCCAATTCCCGTTCATGTACCTCGGCGCCGACGTGCGAACCACCGGCACACGCGAAGTCGTAGACAACGCCATCGACGAAGCCCGCCGCGCCGCCACGGCGGCAGCTAACGAACGAGCCAACTACGCCGACAAAGTCAGCGTCGTCTTCCACGACGACGGCTCCGTCGAAGTCCGCGACAACGGCCGCGGCGTGCCATTCGACTTCGACTCGAAACGCAAAATCAACGGCATTGTCAAAACTCTCGGTACCGCGCGTGCCGGTGCCAACTTCAAAGCCGAAACCAAAGGCTCCACCACCGGCACCCACGGTATCGGCGCCGCAGCCCAGAACTTCACCTCCGCCCGCTTCGACGTCACCGTCTTCCGCGACGGCAAGGTCTACCGGCAATCCTTCAAACAAGGCCGCCCCGGCACCTTCGCAGGCGACGAGTTCGACCCGAACGCCGAGTTCACCCGCGACGACCACATGCAACTCAAACCCCTGCCCGCAAAGCAGGTTCCCGCCGACGCGCCGACACACGGTACCTGGGTCCGCTTCATCTACGACGACGAAGTCGAAAACGGCGGCGACGTAGACCGCGATATGGTCATCAAGCGCGCAGCAATTGCCACCGCGCTCACCGACGGACTTGAACTGACCACCCGCCTGCCCGGCGAAGACCTCGTCGTCTTCGGACCCGCAAAAGAAGCCGGCGCGCCCGCCGTGCTGAACTACATCACCGGCACCGACACCGAACCACTGGCCCGCTTCACCACCGACTTCACATTCGAGAAAGCCTCGTCCAAGGGCGGTGCCCGCGTCACCCGACCCGGCGACGTTGATGTGGCCGTGTCGCTGAAAAACGACACCGAGCCGCACGTGGTGTCCAGCGTCAACGCCGTGTTCACCCCGGGTGGCGGTAGCCACGTCACCGGCGCCGAACGCGGCATCGGGGACGTGCTGGCAGACCGCACCGTGCGCGGCCTGGGACTCGCCAACGGAGAGAAGGGTCCGACCGCCGACGACTACATGGCCGTGGTCAACCTCGTCGTCGCCGCCAACACGCCGGAGCCTGGCTTCGTCGGACAGGAAAAATACTCCGTCAAAAACATCGCCCTGGGCAACGCCGCTGAGCGTGAACTGAAAAAGCAAGTCACCGCGTGGGCCGTGCAGCCGTCCAACTCGCAGGCACTTCAAGCATGGGCCGAAGCAGCGCTCGCGCACGCACGCGAACGACGCAAGGTGGATGAAGCACGTACACGCGCTCGCGCGCAGTCGTCGAACACCAAGGGGTTGTCGGCGAACCTGTCGCTGCCGGACAAACTCGTCAACTGCAAGGTCCAGGGTCGCGGCAGTGGTGCCGAAGTTCACCTGTGTGAGGGTGACTCCGCGCTCGGTACCGTCTCCAACGCCCGTTACTCCGATTACCAGGCCGTGTACCCGCTCAAGGGCAAGCCGCTCAACGTCTGGGGCATGGCACTCGGCAAGGCCCGCAACAACGCCGAGTTCACCGACATCGAAAAGATTCTTGGCACCGGTGCCCGCGACAACTGCGACCCAGAAAAGTGCCGGTTCGACCGCATTATCTTCACCACCGATGGTGACGTGGACGGCTACCACATCTCGGGCCTGCTCATGTTGATGTTCTACGAGAACTTCCGTCCACTCATTGACGCAGGCATGGTCTACGTCTCCATGCCGCCGCTGCACGTGATTACCGTCGGCAAGGGTGCGAACATGACCAAGCGCTACGCAATTGACGACGACGACCGCGACGCAATCTACGACGAACTCATTGCCTCCGGTGTCAAGGACAAAGACATTGACATTCAGCGCTGCAAGGGTCTCGGTGAGATGGACCCCGGCGACTTCCGCGAAACCGTGATGAACCCAGACACCCGCAACCTGATTCGCGTTGTCATCGACGAGGCCGACGCAGCCGCGCTGCGTAGCACCTTCGGGCCGAACAAGTACGCCGAAGACCGCCGGCGCATGATTGTAGACGCACTTGAAGCCGGCCTTGCCGACACCGACGCACTCAACGACTAGAAAGAGACGAACATGGCGAAGAAGAAAACCAAGGCCGAGCCGCAGCAGGCAATCCCCGGCACCGAAGCCCATCCACGTGTAGCCCGCGAGGTCTATGACACCTCCATTGCCGGCTTCATCGCGCAGAAAGTCGTGCCGTTCATGGTGTACTCCGTGACCGACCGCGCCGTCCCCAGCGCCGTAGACGGGTTGAAGAAGGGCCAGCGGCGCCTGATTTACTCCGCGTTCGAGTCCGGCGTAACACCAGACGCCAAGCCGCGCAAGTCCGCCCGCGTCGTCTCTGACGCAACGGGTAAGTTCCACCCGCACGGCCAGACCGCGATGTACGACACGCTGGCCACGCTCGCGCACACCTACTCGCGCATGCCGCTGTTTCAAGGCATGGGTTCCTTTGGCATGAACCCCGGCGACCCGGCGGCGAGTGAACGATACACCGAAGCCAGGTTGAACCCATCGGGCATGGAGGTCGTACGCGACATGAAGGACGAACCAGTCACGATGGTGCGCACCTTCGACGGCACCAACCTCGAACCAGAGTTCCTTCCCAGCCGTTTCCCCGTCGCACCAATCACCGGTTCCAAGGGTGTCGCCGCTGGCTTCTCCGTCAACATTCCCAGCCACAACCCGGTCGAGTTTTTGAAACTCACCCGCGCGCTGCTCGCCAACCCGGACATGCCCACCGACGAGATGGTCGAAATCATGCCCGGGCCAGACTGGGGCACCGGCGCACAAGTCATCGGCTCCGGCGACGCAATCAAGAAATATTACGACACCGGCTCGGCACACCTGACGGTACGCAGCGTGATGGAAAACATCGACGGCGCGGTCGTGCTCAAGCAAATCGTGCCCGACGTGGGGCTTCGCAGCGTGCTCGGCCAAATCCGTGACAAGATTCGCGCCGGCGAAATCACTACACTCTCTGGTGCCGACGACCACTCGGATATGGACAAGGGAACCCACGTCGTCTTCACGCTGCGTCGTGGCAAGAAGTACGAGGACGCGGTAGCCGAGTTATACGCCAAGTCCCGCCTAGAGGGCACCTTCGGCGTGAACATGGTCTTTACCGACCGCCAGAACATTCCGCGCACCTGGGGTATCCGCGACGTCATCGCTCAGTTCCTTGACCTGCGAGACGGCGTGCTCGTGCAGCGCTCGCAGGCCGCGAAGCGGGCAGCAGAGAAGAAACTTGTCAAGGCCACCGCGCTGGCGTCGGTCGTGGTGGACAAGGACGCTGCGGTGAAAATCATCACCACCGCCGACGACCGCGTCGCCGCCAACACCGGCATTGCCTCGCACTTCGACCTCTCGGGCGAGCAGGCCGAGTACGTCACGTCGCTGCCGCTGTACCGGCTGACCAAGGCCGACACGCTCGACGCCGTCAAGGCCGTAGACGACCTCAACGACACCATCGCCCACCTGACCGCGCTCATTGAGTCGGAGGAGTTGCGAAAGAAGGAACTTGACCGCGAACTCGCCGCGTCCATCAAACTATGCGAGGACGAACCGGCATACGCACGCCGCACCCAAATCCTCAACGACGCCGTGGCTACTGCGCCTGCCGGCGACGACATCACCGACGAGGAACGGCTGTCGTCGTGGCTGCTGGACACCGAACTCGGCCTGCTCGGCGAACACGGCGAGAAAATCGCCAGGGGCAACGTGGTGTGGGTCGCGTTCAACTCCGGCAAGGTCAAACTGTTTGCAGGCGGCGGCCTGCCAAAGTCCGTCACGCCGACACCCGTAGCACCGGACGTAGCCGACATGGTCGCCTGTGGCACACTCACCCGCGGCAAGGACCGGCTCATGCTGGTGTCCAACGAGGGCAAAATCATCGCACTCGACACCGGCGAAGACTCCAAGTTCAACCCGCAGGGCAAGGCAGGAAACGGCGTGGCTGGCATGAAACTGCCCGACGGCGGCTCCATCATCGCAGCGTTCAAGGTTGCAGACGACGACCTGGTGTTCACCCAGTCGCTCGACGGGTGGAAAGTCACTGCCGCCAGCGACATCCCCTCCAAGGGTCGTGGTGCAACCGGCGTGATGGTCCACAAACTGCGCCAAGGCGACGAAACCGTCGTTGAAGCCCGCGTGTCCAAGGAGTTCGCTTCCGGCGGCAAGCCATTGGCGGTCTCCAAGCGGGCAACCGCAACTGGCCATGGCACCGTCGCGCTCGACGACTAAGGGACATGCCACTGCGCGTTTTCGCGGTATCATGCACTATGCTGTTCCCGTACCATCTGTTCAATCTCAAACCGCCTGGAAGGAACACACCATGCGTATCAACAACAAGGCTCTCGCAGCAGTCACCGCAACCGCGCTCGCATTCGGCGCGCTGACCACCCCGGCCACCGCCGCAGAGAACGGCCACGGTGCCACCGTCACCAACAACCAGACCAACACTGGCAAGACGGGCACCAGCACTGGCAAGACCACCCCGGACAAGTCTGGAAAGACCGACAAGGCCGAGCAGAAGGGTTCGTCCCTCAAGGACGCCGACCCGAAGGAAATCAAGGAGTGGCTGGCGGTGCTCACCGCAGTGCTGTCCATTCTCGGCACTGTCGCGTCCTTCGGAATGAAGTACGCGCCGCAGTTCCAGCGCTAAAGACGCGAACAACAAAACCCCGGCCGGGCTGTTGCCTGGTCGGGGTTTTGTTCTGAGCTAAACAGGTACCCGCAAGTCTAGAGCGAAATCCCGTACTGCGCAAACCAGGGGACCGGGTCAATTGGCCCGCCGCTGGTGTGAATCTCGAAGTGCAGGTGCGGGCCGGTGGACTGTCCCTCAGAGCCTATGCCCGCGATGTTGTCACCACAGCGTACGGTCTGGCCCTCGGTTACGTAAATCATGCCCGCCTGCATGTGGCCGTAGACGGAGATGGAGCCGTCGCCGTGCTGAATGCGCACCCAGTTGCCAAAGCCAGACGCGGGACCGGCGTTGATGACGGTGCCGTCCATCACCGCGTAAATCGGCGTGCCAATCTCGTTGGCAATGTCCACACCGTTGTGTGCCGACCCCCAGCGCGGTCCGAAGCCGGACGTGAATGTGCCCTGCGCGGGCAGTGCCACACCAGACGAGCCAGGGCTAATGCTCGGCCCCGGAGAACCCGCCGGGGACGAACCACCCATGCCGCGGTGCCCGCCAGGACGCGTTGCCCTGTTGATTCCCACCTGGCCCGGCGAGAACGCGGGCGCTGCCGAAACAGTGCCGCCGCCACCCGCAGGTGCCGCAGCCACCGGACCCGGTGCCGTCACTGGTGCCGCCTGCGGTGTAGTCCCACCCGACGTCGTGACGGTCTTCGCCTCGGCAATGTCAGCAGAAAACGCCTGACCGTCGTCGAGCACGCCAACGACCTTCTTTGCCACGGCCTCCGCGTCAGAAAGCACCGTGTCCATCTGGGAACCAGCGTCAATGCCCGCTTCCAGGGCAGACGTGACAATATCGCCCACCGCCGCGTTGGGTTCAATGCCGGGAATACCAGCCGGGTTCTCGCCCGCCTTATGCAGTTTCTCGATAATCGGCTTCGCCAACTCGTACTCGCGTCGGTACCCCACGCCCTCGGTGTTAATTGCCATCACCGCCGTGTTCGCGGGTTGTGCAACCGCTTCCAGCGCGGGTGCCACGGCCTGAATGCCCGCGCCAGAGGCAAAGTATTCGAGTGCGTCGGTCAGTGCCCTCTGTGCCTGCTTTAGGTCCTGCACCACGTTCGAGTCCGCGCCGTCGGTGGCGGCGAAGATTCCCTCGCGCATGTCCAGCATGGACTCCACGGCGCGCTGAATTGCGGCACTGGTGGCAGAAAACGTGTACGGCTTGCCGGTTGCCGATGCAGCCTGACTGCCCGCCACGCCAACGTAGAGGCAATGCCGGTTCACGTCTGCTTCGCGCGCAATGATTGACGGGTCGAACTCCGCGTCGTCAGTCAGCCCACCAATGGTGTACGGGTCGCTTCCCGCGTAGGTTGCGCCAATCGCGCCCTCACTTGACAATTCCATGCCGGAGAATGTGGACTCCACGGCGGTTTTCGACAGGTCAACGTCGGCCACCTGTGCCAGTGCCTCGTCACGCTCGGTGTTCGATAGTGGTGTGCGCGACATGAAGTTGCGACTGGCCTGCTCTGACTCGCGGTAGGCGTTGCGCGTACCCGTTGCCGTGCCGTCGAGCGTGAACAAGTCGCCGGACGACGCGGACTGCTTCGCCCGCTCGGCCGCGTCCGGGTCCTTCTCAATAGCCTCGCGCAACGCCTCGGAACGGTGCGCCGCTGCGTCATAACCGGCGGCCGGTGACTCCACCCGTGTGTCCACCTCGTCGGTTTCCGCGCTACTTGTCACCTTGTTCGGGTCATAGCCGTACAGGTCGCGCTCGCCAGTTGGTCTAAATGTCTCTGCTGTTTGACGTGGCGGGGCATTCTTGTTCGTCCTTGGTATCGCCGCGTACGGGTCTGCTGTTGTCATGGGGAAACCTCAATTCGTTGGAACTTTTGATTCGCACATTCCATTGTCCCCGAGCAGGCGCGAAACCGAAACGACAGCGCACCAACTGTGCCCGCGCCAGCCCCGGCGGCGAACCGCGCGGTGTGCGGGCAGGGTCGGTGTGCCGTCTGGGGCTGTGCGAGCGGGTCCGGCTGGTCCGGCTGTACCGCCCGCCCGCGCCTGGTTCGTCCCTTTGAGTGCCCCAGACCGAACGCGTGCATGCGAAAACCCCGCCGCCAGCACCAGGCCAGCAGCGGGGCTTAGGTAACTGGTTCGTCCCCTAGATGGAGATACCGTGCGCAGCCAGCCACGCCTGCGGGTCCACCGCGTTGGCGCCGTCCGGCCAAATCTCGAAGTGCAGGTGTGAACCAGTAGAGAATCCGAGCGAACCCATGCCGGCGATGTACTCGCCCGCTGCAACACGCTGCCCCACTGACACAGCGAGTGTCTGCATGTGGCCGTAGACCGTAATCGAGCCGTCATCGTGGCGAATGCGAATCCAGTTGCCGTAGCCCTGCGCCGGGCCAGAATCAATCACGGTGCCAGCCATCGCCGCGTAAATCGGGGTGCCAAGTGCGTTCGCAATATCAATGCCAGAGTGGAACGACCCCCAGCGAGGGCCAAAACCAGACGTGAACGTGCCAGACGCGGGCAACGCCACACCACCCGAAATCACCGTAGACCCCACGCCAGCGGCAGCGTTGGCCGTAGCGGCGGCTGCTTCCGCCTTGGCCTGTGCCTCGGCTGCGGCGGCTGCGGCCTCCTCTTCGGCACGCTTTTGTTCCTGCTCCTCGTTGTACTGCACCGCCTTATCGAGGGAACGCTGCAACTCCGTCTTACGCTCGGCGGTGCGCTCCGGTGACGCCTGGTCCATCACGGCAACCGCGCCGGCGTACAACTGCGGCATGGAAGGGTCCGGTGCCTGCACGCCGTGCTTTTCCATGGTTGCGCGCGCCACGTCAAGCGAGTTCGCAATACCGCGTGCCGCGCTGTCCACGTCCCGCTTTGCAGCCTTGACCGCGTCGTCCACTGCCGCGGCGGCCTGTGCGTCCAGCGCCGGACCCGGTGCCAGGGTGGTCGTAGGTGCCGGAGCCGGTGCCGCCTTCGTCTGTGCAGACGCGACACCCACGCCACCGCCAGAAACACCCGCTGCTACAGCAACAACTGCGACCGCCTTCACCGGCGCCGGAGTCGTGCGCTTGCGGTGTCGCCCTACGTAACGTGTCATCGTCTACTTACCTCTATATTCAGTGCGTATTTGACCCGTATATAAGTATCACGTTTTGATAACGACATGCCGAGCAGTGCACTGTTGGCACAACCACCGCGCTCTCAAAGCACAGTCGGCGGCGGTAGTCTAGCCCTGGCTGCGGGGCAGTCGTGTGCGAACACCGGTACCTTACGCGCACGTCACGTCCCCGATTCAGGCCTCAACGTTGAAGCAAGAAGGAGAAACCATGTCGTACAAGGCACGACACGCCGCGACACCGAAGTACGCGAAGTACGTTCGGGCCACAGGCGCGTCCATTGCCGCAATGGCGGTACTTACCGCTGTTCCGGCGGTGGCCGTCGAAGTGGACGAACCGCTTGGTGACGCTGGCGAGAACACGCCCGCTACAGACCCAGCCATCGAGGACACTGACGCCACAAACACCGGCGGTGCAGACACCGATGTTGTTGACGGAGAATCTGGCACCGACGGGGAAACAGACACACCACCCGCACCAACACTTGACCTCTCGCGTCCGCTTTTCGGCGACGTGCCGCAGGTCAACTTCGGAGACGAAATCAGGAACATGTTCGCAACACTCACTGGCAATGCGGCACCCGCCGCCGCCAGCGACCCCGCCGGGGAGGACGGTCCAGCCGCACCAGTTGTCAAGGTCGTAGACCTTGCCCCCGGTGCCCGCGCGGAACTGAACACCCTTGAGTTCCACCCGCTCGGCGCGCTGGCCGACTTCACCTTCGACAACCCCAGCGAGTTGCAGGGCGTGCACGTCGAAAAAGATGGGACGAACATCGTGGTTTCCGCAGACGCGGAAACGACACCCCGCACGTACACCATCACCGGCACCGCCGCCACCATCGGCTCGGCCCCGCGCATGTTCACCATCAACGTCAACGTCACTGGCAACAGCGACGCGCCGGACACTGGCACCAGCGACGCGCCCGCCCCGAAGACCGTGCACGTCCCGCTTACAATCGGTGGTGACTTCGCCCCGGCAGACGGGCTTGCACCGGCAGACGGGCTTGCACCGGCAGAAGGTTCCACACTCGCAGTAACGTCGGCACTTCCCAAGAACGTGACGGCGGGTGAACTCGGCGGCATTCCCACCTTCGTTGCAGCCGCCGGTGCGCCCGTTGGCGAACACCCCGTCACCGTGACCGAGACACTGGCTGACGGCACCATCGTCGAACACACCGTGGTGCTCGACGTACAGCCCGCAGGGACGAACCCCGAGCCAGAGCCGGAACCCGACACGCCGGCTGCACCCGGCGGGCTGACGTGGGAACAGAACACCACCGTCGTGCAGAACGGGTCGGCGACAGTGAAGTTCACCGGCACCATCGGCGAGACCAAGCCCACATTCGACACGACCGCACCCGTGTACGCGGAAAACGGCGCGCAGGTGCCCGCAGCCGCTGCTTCGGTAGACCCGAAAACCGGCACCGTCACGCTCGCTCCGACGTGGGACGTTGACCCCGGCCACTACACTGCGTTCGTCACCGCCACGTACCCAGGTGGTGCCACCGACACGCAGCCAGTGAACTTCACCGTTACCGCAGGCAAATACTCCGACCGCTACACGCCGTCCGTCGCGCCCGCCTACATCGGAAACGACCCGTCGCGCGTGGTGTTCTCCAAGGTCTCCTTCGGTAACACACCAACCCCTGTTGGCACCACGTTCGCCGTCATCAACGACACGCACAACGTCGTCGGCGTGGACAAGGACGGACTTGTCACGTTCACACCCAACCCGGAACTCAAACCCGGCGACTACACCGCCGACATCGTTGTGAACTACACGACACCGGACGGCGCGCCGTCTGGCACCGATACCGTGCGAGTCAAGTACAGCGTCGGTGCCACCTACCAGTCGCTGTCCTACTCGCTCGTTACCGAAAAGACGACGGTGACACGCCGCGACACCGCCACCGTTGGCGTGCCGTACGACGAGGGCGGCAAGGAACTGCCCAGTGTGCTCCACCTTGACGAGGGACGAGACTGGCCTAAGTGGGTGACACTGAACAAGGACGGCACACTTACCGCCGCGCCCGACCTCAACGTCAAACCCGGCACCTACCATTTCACCTCGCTTGCCACCTTCCCCGACAAGTCCACTGGTGAAGTCAAAAACACCATCGTGGTCTCGCCGGGATACAAGACCCAGGGGTTTAAGTACAAGCGCAAGGACGGTCTCGGTGCCAAGGTTGGTCGCGCCATCGACAAGGCACTCGGCACCGAAAAGCCGGGTTCCACCGACGTGGCTGCGGGCCAGCCAGGACAGCCAGGAACCACAGCGGGCGACGGCACCGCCACCACGGGCGAGGGGGACACGAAAACCCCAGCCACAACCACGGCAACACCGACCGACAACATGGTGGCTGCACCTGCCGAAGTCACCACGGGTGAGCCAGCACCTGTTGGCACACGCGGTGCCAGCGCGCTGCAAACCACGGGTGCCGACGACACCGGCATGTTTGGCGCGGGTGCCGCAGCGGGTGGCTTCGCACTCGCCGCAGCAGCCGCGTTCGCACTGCGTCGCCGCGAGCAGGACGGCGCGCTCTAGCCTGCCCGGCCAACACGAAAACCCCGCCCTGGCTTTGTTCCGGGGCGGGGTTTTCTTCTGCGTCGCGTCTAGCGAATCAGTGCTGCGATGGCGATGTAGTATTCACCAGTTGCCGGGTTCACCGCCACACCAAACGGGCGGCTGACCTTGCCTGCCAGCTCCGGCACGGTATACAGCGAGCGCAGGTAGGTTCCCACAGCGTGGTCCTGCACGCGAATCACCACGCCCTTGGTGCGTGCCTTGCCAATACTGCCGGAGAACGAGGCAATGTCAATGCCCTTGGCCACGCTGCGGTACTTCATCGGCTTGTTCATCGCGTGGTTCGCGTACCCCTGCGCGTGTGCTTCCATCTCGCGCGAGTAGGTGTGTCCGAGCCGGGTGTTTGCGGCAATAATCTTCGACTTGATTTCAGCGGCCTGCTGGCCACGTGTCTTGTGTGGCTTCGGCTGCGGCTGCGGTGCTGGTGCCGGACCAAACCCACCGCTCGACGACAACATCGGCAGCGAGGACAGGGCACCAAGCGAGGACTGGGCATGGGCGGGGGTTGCAGCAAGGCCGAGTGCCAGGGTTGCTGCAAGCACTGGGGTGACGAATTTCTTAAGCATGACAAAAGTGTACTTCCGGTTGCGCTGAACAGGAAGAACAGCGGACGAGCCGGGACGAACCAGACGGCGCATTCTACTCGAAAATATTTCGAGTACCCGCGTTTTCGCAGGTCACACTAGAAACTACTCGAAACCCAGCGTTTCAAGTACCGGCACGTCCCCACAAACATTGCGTGGCCGGGGCTAGGATTAGCAGCATGATTGAAGACGTACAACGCTCATACGCCGCGCACAAGGTTGCAAACGCGCTCAAGAAAAACGGCGTACAGGAGCCGGAGACCAAGTTAATCATTGACCTGCTCGGCGACCTCGGAATCGCCCGCAACGACGCCGCCATGGCCGTGCCTATGGTGCGTGCACTGCTGTCCGACGACCCGGCCGTGCGGGCAAGCACCATTCCTATGACGGTTGCGAACCTGATTGAAGTCCTCTCGAAGTGGCCGCAGCACGCCACGGTTCACGTGCCGGACGGCAACGGCGGCACCCAGGCGCTTACCGACCTGGACATTCAAACGACGCACGCCGCGTTCACATCACCCATCCTGGTGGTTCGTCCTGCAATGCGTGCGCCGGAATTGGGCGCCGGGTCCTAGAACCGCAGCTTCGTTGTCGGCTCTAGTGTGTTGTCGCCGACGCGGGTTTTGCCCGCCAACTCCAACACGTTCGTTCCCCGGTACGCCACACGCTGCGGGTACGCGCCACCGTACGTGCCGAATTGTCCAAGCGTTTCCACCGCCTCACGCACCTGGCGGTGGTCAACAAACAGCACCGGGTACGGCGACCGCTTCATCTCCACAAAATTGCCCTCGTAGTCAAACGTTGGGTAGAAGTCCACGCTCACCGGCTCGCGCAGTGCCTGCGCCGCCTTGCCGCGTACCGCAAAGACAATTGCCGTCGGCGGATGCGGCAAAAACGACGCCTCATAGACGCACGTGGCAACCGCGCGGGCGTGCTGGCCTGCCGCGTCCACGCTGGTCCCGCCTAAGTACGTGCCGAATGTCGGCGCCGTGGACCAGAACTTCGAGTCCACCATGACGTAGGTGCCATCGGCGGGGAAGCACGCGAGGTGGTCGATGTTCGCGGTGGTACGCCCATCGGGCTTGGTGATTGCGATGTCGTTGACAACGAAGCAGCCGTCTATGCCGCGCAGTGCCTTCGCCGTGGTGATTTCGCACGCCGCGCCGAAGAAGTTGCTAAACCCGGCGATGCTGGTGTCCACGTAGTCGGGCACGTTGCCGGCACGTTCCATTGCCCCGCGCATGCTGTCGCACTGGGTTTTCAACATGGCGAGGTCCACGCGGCCCTGGCCCTTGAACAGGCTCGGATAGGTCTCGCCCGCCGGCGGGTTGTCAAGGCTAGGGGACACGAAACCCACTGGCTGACCTGACCGCGGCGTCGGCCGTACCGCCGGTGCCTTGCTGCGGCGGTTCTCAAGAATGAGTTTGCGTCCGAACTTCCAAATCAGGACCGGCACGGCGAACAGTGCAATCAGGAACCAGACTCCCTCAACCATGTCTGGCAGCAGGAAGACAACGACGAAGAAAATCAGCGCGACAAGCCCGCAGCCCGCGCCGAAGCCGAGTTCATCGTCACTGTCGTCAGACCAGCCGCCGGTACCGAAGTCGTAGACCGGCTCACGGCGTGCGACGTTGTCACCGCGTCGGTAGTGCGCGTCGAAGATGTCGTTGAACAGGCCACCACCGGGAATCCCGGCCTGGTTTGAAAAGTTGGTCATTGGGGTTTGCCTTTCTCGGGTACGAACGGTTGCGTCGGGTCGTACAAATCGTAGTCTCGAACGGCGCGGTTTCTTCCGGGGCCTCGCCACACGCCGCGGCCGATGGGGGTCCCGTCCGGCCCGGGGACGAACTTGTCTTCTGGTGTGGCCACGGGGTCGGTAGCGGCGAGCGCGTACACGGTGGTCGTCAACTTCGCGGTGTACGGGTCAATGTACTCGGCCGTGCCCGTGTCCGCGTCAATCACGGCGAGCGAACCGGGCAGGTAGTCACGCGACAGGCAGATGTTGTTGACACCCAACTGGGGCAGTGCAAACTGCACCGGCCGGTGGTAGTGACCGTGGACGTGAATGTGCGGGTACGTCGCACGCACCAGCGCTGAGATGTAGGCACCGTTCACGTCTGAATCGGCCCACGCGTCACTGCGAGTCGCCGAGGTGTAGCGACTGCCCAGGTACTGCTCCTCCAACACCGCCAGTCCCTCGCGCGTGGTGTCGTGGGTGACGAGCACGTCAATGCCGGACTCCATCATGCGCATGGCGTTGGCGAAGTCGGTCTCGGTGATTGCCTCTTCGGCAAACCAGTTCACCCCACGCGTCAGCCGCGCCCGACCCACGGTGATGGCACCGCCGAAGAACCCGATGATGGTCTCGCCAACGCGCCGCACGGCGCCGCGACGCATGTATACCACGCGTGGTGACAGGTACACGGTGCCGTACGGTTCGTCCTCGCCGCGTGCGTTGTCGAAGCGGAACGGGTTCTCGTCGTGCGCGCGCACCTCGCGGTAGAGCACGTTGAAATTCTCGTGATTTCCGTCAACAAACAGCACACGCACGTCGGCCGGATTGCAGGTGTCGTGTCGGCCGTACGTGGTGTCGATGGTGTGCTCAATGATGGATAACTGCTGGGGTGTGTAGGTGTTGAAGTCGCCCACCTGGATGATGGTGTCCACGCCGAGTTTGGCCGCGGTGGCAATGCCACGCGCGATGTGCGCTGGCTTGCCGTGTGTGTCGCCGACGAAGACTGCTGGGATATGGGCGGCCGTCATCTGGCCGGACTGCATTCGTTTCCTCCCTTGTATTGGTAAGTGTGAACATGGTTCACTTTATCATGGCCGGGGTGCCCGCCGCGCCCCACGCCACCGCCTACTTCGCGCCCGCCACGGCCGGCAGGTAATCTGGGGACATGTCGTCGTATTTCTCTCTCCTCCGTCGGGACCCACCGGCGAATCCAACGGTTGAACCCCGCCTGGATGGGTTCACCATCGAGCACGTGCGCTGCATGGTCACGCCCGAGGACATGCACACGCTGGCGCTCGCACTGATTTCCGGCGTAATCCCGTACCGCACGCCGGAAACACCCATGGACAACGTGCTGGACTGGTTTGGCCGCTCGCTCGTGCCGTTCGACTCCGGGTTTCGGGGAACCGAGTCCATCAACATCAAGTTGGTCCGCCGCACCGTCACGGGCTTGGACACAAGGACGAACCAGGTTGCGTCCGGGTTCCTGGACCTGCTGCGAATCCGCCACACTGCGCTCGCCCGCGCGGGTGCGAGCGGTGGGAACACACTCTGTGGTGCTGCCACCTTGTCGTGTGCGCCCGGCACTGCCGAGCCAGGGTTCTCGTTGCGTGGCACCGACGTGTACGCGGGGAACATCAGCGCTACCTTCGCCGCGGCCAACACGCTGCGCCCCGCCGACATGCCCGCCTCGTTGGCACAGGCACTGAGTGTCGACGAGTCAGCACGCCGCGTGCTCACGACCGTCGGCCAACTCGCCGCGGGCCGCGAGGGCGAAGCAGCCGGTGTAAAGGTCAGCAAGGCCAAAACCGTTGCCACCTACGCGCCCGACGTGGACTCCATTTGGTCGCTTACGCCGCGGGTATCCGGTGAGGACATGACCTTCGATGTCTTCCACGCCGAGTACGCCAATACGCCCGTCTACCGGGTGTTCAAGCCTGCACCTGAGCACTAGGGAGGGCGAACCAATGACAGTACCGAAACTTAGCGAGTTCACCTTCGAGCACGCCCGCTGCGTTGTTCCCGCCGGTGCCGTGCGCGACACAGCGCTCGTCATGCTCTCGGGCATGTTCCCGCGTGACGGCGGCACCGGTGCGGCACCGCACACGCGCGCCCTCGGCTGGTTCGGAAAGTACATGTTCCCGGCACCCATGCCGTCGCACGCCGTCTTGCCGCTGTTTCAAACCCGCGCCCGCCGCGCGAAGGACTGCGTTGACGAACTCGCCAACTGCCGCGACGACGCCGTGCTCGACCTCGTGCTCACCTCACACACCGCAGCACTCATGACGGGCACACAGCACGTACCCGGCGCGATGTGCGGGTTCGCAACCCTCTCGCTCGCTGGCACGGGCGAGCCTGCAACGCTCGGCGCCGAAGGACTCAGCTATGGTGCCCGCCAACTTCGCCTGCCGTACGTTCCCATCGACGCCGCGCACCAGGGCCAGACGCTGCGCAACATCAACTACGCCATCGAAGCAACTCGCACTGACGTGGCCCACTCCGCACGTACCACCGCCGTGCCCACCGACGTGCTTGCCGACGGCAGGCCGGGGACTGCTGGCACGTTCCCGATGACCACGGCCAACGAGTTCGCGGCGTTCGCCGCCGACGACCATGGCGTGTGGGCGTTGATTCCGCGTCCGCACGGTGAAGACATCGACTACGACACGCGAGTGTGTGAACTCGCCGGTTCCACCTACTTCCGCGTCTTTGAGGCAAGGACGAACCAGGAAGACTAGCCCGCCGACGGGCATGCGTCTGTCTCTTATACACATCTGACGCTGCCGACGAGCGATCTAGTGTAGA
>OJLY01000268.1_pt1 | contig 38258 bp, 33 predicted proteins | sample 1597031 | NCBI WGS metagenome assembly OJLY01 (sample SAMEA3904673, study PRJEB24821) | metagenome | biome: Builtin; feature: hospital; material: surface | place: USA | collected 2013-06-03
TCAAACGAGCTTTAGGTTAGGAAATCTGAACCGCTCAATCTAAGAAGACCACCGGTAGCCCCGGTAGTGCCCCAAAGCGTCGAATCGAAAAACGTGCTACCGACTTGCCGCGGCCCTAGACGTTGAACTTGAAGTCCACCACATTCCATATCCTTATAACGTCTCGAGCGATGTGCATACACACTCCAGCTCACAGTGGCCTGCAAACTCGCTGTGTGACGCGATTTATGCCGCTCAGTGCAGCCCGCGCCGGAAACGTTCTGCGTCCTCCTCGTTCCGTCGCGCTTCGTTTTCGTACGAGACAGCGATTTTCCTAAACAAACCAGCCACTCGAGGCGCGATGTCGGCGAATGCTTGGGCCTTGACCCGATAATCCGCAGCAAGCCTGAGCTCCTGCTCGCCACCGTCTTCCAAGCCGCGACTAGTAACTCCACGACTATTAAGGATATAGAGGTAGAAGCCGGTCTCAATGTGATCAAGCTGCACTTCTTCAATGAGATCCCGCACGACGTTGCCCGGCCAGGTGCCGTCATCGTCTGGTGGGGTATGGCCGAGAACCTGGCCAATCTGCTGCAGGCCGACCTCGGTCCGGCCTCGTTCAGCCAGGAGCTCCATAGCTCGATCAAGCCAGGCTCGAAGCACCTCGGCATTCATGACGCCATCGACAAGGCCGGGCGGTGTGTCCCATAGATTGAGTAAGCGGTACGCATTGGTTGCCAGGGAAGCGTCGTGTTGTTCTTCGCCAGTCGGGTCCTCGGCGCCTTCTTCGTCCTCACCGCTCGGCCGGGCACGGTAAACAGTGCACACGATCTCGACGAATTTTGCAGGGTCGGCAGCTAAGCTTTCGGATAGCGCTGGGACTCTCGCGTCATAGCCGAGCGCCGGAAGGTACGACCACTGCAGTCGAACAAGGCAGCCAGGCTCAAGGTGCTCGCGCATAGCTTCGAGGTAGGCGAAGAGCCGCTGAAAATCATAGGACGATAGATCACGAGCAGCGGCAGATGGAGTTTGATCTGCCAGTAGCCCTTCCAGTGCTTGCACAATGAGTTTCGCTACCTGGGGACGCGGACCGTCCTTGTCGATATGGGGGTACATGCTCATGAGATGTACAACGTCGGCGTGGCGGCCAACTTGGATCAAGTGCTCAGCAATCTCGTCGATCTTGTCAATGTCTTGCCCCAAGCCGATTGTCTGGAATGCCCTCCAGTACCGGGCCTCAAGATCCGGGTCCATACCAACCAGAGCCCATACCTCCGCGAGGTTGTCGCGCGCGACAAGCAGGAGTCGAACACGTTGATCGACCGTAAGATCGCTCTGTTCAAGGAAGTCTGTGATCAGAGCGAAACCTTCTAGGGAATAGCGAGTCGAGAAATACGACATCGCGGTGCTGGCGAGATCCTGGTCGGCAGACGTCAACCAACCGAGCAACTCATCATCGTGCGACGAGCCGATTTTCGCCAAGGCGATACCAACGGCCCCCGGCATCGACGCGTCTCGTGCCAGCCTCGTGATGGCGTCAAAACCGCCCTCAGCCTCGATCTTTTCTACGGCTTGGACGCGTCGGCGCCCGAGCTCACGTTCAAAGGCTTCATAATCATCTTGTTTGTGAGCGCCGATATACGGAGTCCATGATTGAAAGAGTCCGATCAGTCGGACATACGCAGACCTCGGCTGGTAGCGCGCTGCCAGTGCGTCGAGCTTGCCGAGTTCCTCGTCGGAAAGTGTCCAGGCAGCATCCGGAAACTTGCGATGACGGCCGATGAGGTCCACCAGGGTTCGCCACACCGCTTCTCGAAAGTCAGCCGTAAACTGCGGCTGGTCGGCCATCGATTCGAGAGCATCCACCACTCGTGCTCGGTCTGCTGATGGTAACTCTGCCGTGCGAGAAAGGATCGTTGACCAGCGCTGCGCATCCTGACCAGCATCTTCGATGCAACGCTCTACCGCGGCGGTCGTCATCTTCCAGAATTCGCCGTATGTCACAGATAGTTTGTCCGGCCTCCAAGTTCGGAACGCAGGTGTACTAATCGGGAAATGTGTCCCGTGCCCCTCAGGAAGCATGCTGCACTCCAACTTCCAAGCAACGCCAGGGCGTCTTCGGCGCAACGTGTCGAGGACAATAAGCCGCCGGTCAGGATCGACAGAGCTATCTGGATGCCACGGGCGGAATATTGCAGCCAAAGAGGCCGCGGGACGGTTAGCCAGCCGACCACCCGGATCGATCTCGTCAAGGCGTGCCAGGAGATCGACAGCTCGTCCGAAATGATCAGAGGACCAGGACACGCACTCGAGCCCCCATAGCAGATTGCTGTGGGGAGTTCCGCCCGAGAAGATTCCCGATTCGTCGGCGTTGTCCTGGAACATGGTGGCCAATAGAGGGGAATCGCCTGCTGTTGCTGCACTGACCGCATCGAGGAAGGCGTCCGGCCCAGCCTCAGCGAGGAGGGGCAAGATGTCAGCTAGTGACTGCCACGCTCGCCCGGTATCATCTGTCGACGCCCGTTCGAGTAGCTTCCCAACCAGATAGTTTGCGAAGTCTGACCCTGATACTCCACCCGACAAGACGATAGTTTCGCCGTACATTCCCAATAGAGCGAGCGACTGAGCGAGGCCGCGACGGAGGTCACCGGAGTAGCGACGGGTTTTGCCATCAATCGATGCTCTCCACCGTTGATCCCGCGGTAGGTCGAGGGCCGGATCGTCCTCTGCGAAGACCCTCTCGACGATGGTCTCGAACCGCTTCATGTCATCGTGAGTCAGCTTCGGCACCAACAGCATCCAAGCATCCACCGGTGAGACAAGATGCCAAGCTTCGCCAGTGCGGATTACCAGAGGATCGGTAGGGTTGTCGGCTATTCCTGTGATCGCCTCTCTAAACGACTCGTAGTCAGTTCCCGTGAGCGCCTCGAGGATCGAACGATCCCCTTCTGCAGTGTCTCCCCAGGAGCCAGCCAACAGGATTGATCGGAAGTTTCGAGACGGACTCGCATCAGCCCAGGTCGGTCGATGCAGGACGGCCTTTACAGCCAAGTTTCGCCGCAGACCGGTTAAGCTTCGCCGTGCGAGCCTACCGAGCTCATCGGCCCTATCTCTATCTGTGACTCCGGCGCTCGTCAGCGCGACTGCTGCCTCAGCAGCATCCAACGCTGGAAGTGTGACGTCGGCACCTTCGTTGGAGACAACCGGCACACAAAAGCTGTGCACAGTACCTGCAGGGATCTCGCTTGCCAACTTGGGCGTGCGAGGGACCAAGACAAGCGGTTGGGACGAGGTTGTCAACTGCCTCCATGTGGATATGTCGTCGACGAATGCGAGCCGTGCGAGCATCTGGCCGCTGCCCTGGTCATCAAGGTTGACGGCGATCGCAGCGATGAAGGCGCATACTTCCTCCATCGAGGCGCCAGCAATCGTAGTGACGGAGCCGGATGAACCAAGCCGGTCTTCGAGATCCTTGGCAGTGTCAGTTCGACCGGCGAGCACAACTTTCGGTATCAATGTTGGATTCGTTTGTGCTGCCCAATCTCGCCACCAGGTCAGACCGGTGCGAAGTCCGTATGGAGAAAGCCCCAGTTCTTCCGACAGCCACGCCCATGTAATTGGGGCGGCCTCAAGCCAAGTCTCGATATCATCAAGCCCGAAAGCCTTGACGTCTCTCCAGACCTGGTCGTTTCGCTTATTTTTAGCCCATTTGTCCCGTGCCGTCCAAGTGCGCAGGATCACTTCGATATAGGTGCATTCAGCGGTCCGTGTGCCGTCTGGAGTGTCTGTTCGCTTAGAATAGTCCTCATCGGCCTTCTTGTTAGGGCTGGAATTAACCGACAGCTCCCATACCGACAAACCATCTGGAACCCAAGCCGTCGCTTCGGTTGCCCGAACAGAACCGTCCCAATCCCCTGCTGCCACACCGTCGCCTGCGGGCATCCCTAGCTGGACCAACCCCGGTGTCGTTTCAAGGATGAGACGACGCACCAGACGCGGGAGTTCAGACTCCGAATTACGAGTATCGGCCCAGTTCTTCAGCTTACTTCGGTCAATGTAGCCTGCTCTAGTCCTCACGGGATACGCCTCCGGTCGCGCAAGTTACTCCCCATAAACTAGGTCGCTCCAGGTCCAGCTTTAGAGAGTTCAGTGGATAAACGATACCTTATACCTAAACGTGCAGCCCCAAATCGATCAATACCAGAAGAGTAATTACGGAAGAGCACTATATGTTGAACTGGACCACCACGTTTCACATAACTATAACTTCACAGCGCTCAGTCACGCTCTGGGCCGCTCATCCGTGTTATTCTGGCGTCACGTTGTGCTGGTGTGACTACCCTTCATCTACCGCATGACGGGAGTAATTGCCTGGGACGTCATTGGATTGGACGTCTGGCGACAATGGTCGCCACTGGCCCGCGCGACGGAACGGGCTCACCGAACACGCCTGAGGGGATGGACCCCGGGCCGGAGCGCCGATTGGCACCGGTAGCGCCTTCTTAACGGAAGGAGAAACGCTACCGGGAGTTTCCATGGGCGCATTCGCCTTACCGTCACTAGAAGACGAGAAAACACTTCTCCCCCTGTAGGATGCGGTGGCCGAAGGTTTCGGCGGCTACTCCACCCTCCGCAAGTACATCTCCGAGGGGTATCTGCGCGCCAGCAAAATCGGTGGGCGCATCAAGATCGAGAGGGCTGACCTCGAGGCCCTCAAACGCCCCACCGGCCGCCAGCCGACATTTGAGGATATCGAGTCGGCCGTGAGCCGCATCGCCGCCGCTGCTCCCCCGCTGAGCGATCAGCAGATCCACCGTCTCGCTCGGCTCCTGGGCGGTGGCCAGCAATGAGCACAAATAAAACCCGCCAGCCTGGGTGAACTGCTCCCCATTAGCAGGACTGAGAACTCAGTTACCGACTAGAGGGGAGCAGTTTTCATTGAGAGTACGAAATTCGCCGAGCGAATATCAGCGCGAGCAGCAGTACTCGTTCGAAATCAAGAAGGAAGTTGTCCAACGCCGCCTTGCTCGCGAGACAAGAATGGACCTTGCCCGTGAGTTTGGCCTGTCGTCAGACCAGCTCGTCAAAGATTGGTCCAGGAAGTGGCGCAAAGGCGGCGATGACGCGTTAAAGCCAAAGCCGAAGGGCAGACCCAAGGGCTCTGTTGCACCGAAGCGGCTTACAGAAGAAGACAAGCTGCGCCGTCAGATCGCGCGGCTGGAAGGCCCCTCAGGCGCTACCAGATACTCACCACACCGCTACCATTTCAGTCTTATGAACAGCCAGCTCTTTGTCAGCAAATGGATTGACACCCATCGCCAACTGCTCCAATTACTCCTCGCATCCTTCGGCACCACGGATTTGGGCCTACGCCGTAACAACTCCCGCCTGCGCTACCTCAACCACGCACCGGCGCTGTCCAATTTAGAGATTCCCCTCGCCGACGCTGCCGCCCTCACCCACCTCACCGACGAAGAGCAACGCGCCTACCGCCCCTCTACTCCAAAGGAAGGCTGCGCATTGAGCAGGAACGGATTCCCTTATGAACGCGAACGCAACCATCCAAGAGACGCTCGGTAGCTGCCCAACGCAAAGTCACTTGCATCCCAAGCACACTAAAAAAATAACCCTCACCTGCCAGTAGCCCCGGTGAGGGTCGAGCAGCTGTACACGTAGTAGGGCTGCTCCTGCCAAGAATTATGCCCAATGAGCACAGAGCTAGTCAACGCCTGCTGGAGTGCCCAAAGTATTGCCCAATGCCGAGTCCACATTGAACAAGAGCAGATTCTATTTACGCATGCGATCACAGCGATTAGGGAAGCTTTCCTCCGATCATCAGACAACGCCTTGAATCATATTGACTCAAATCTGATTCACGTGTTTAATCGAAGTCAACAAGGAGCACACAATGAACATCCCCACCGACTTCGGCGAGCGCATCCGCGCACAGCGTCAGCTACGCAGGCTCAGCCAAAGAGATCTCGCCGCCATGACCGATGAAATTCTGTCCCAGCCCACCTTGGCCCGCCTTGAGAAGGGCACAGCCACGCCAACCCTCCACCACATCATGGCCCTCGCGTGGGCTCTCGGGATCGATGCCGCTGAACTTGTGGACGCCACTCCACTCTCTAAGCGTGTGCGCGTTGCCGCCCGTGGTCACCAGACCAAAACCGAGGAAGCAACACAAACTCTTCTGCCTTATCTCCAGCTCCGAGTGAACCTGGATAGTGCACATGCCTAAGTCAACGAGCCCCTCGCAACAGGGTGTTGAACTGGCTGCTAATTTTCGCGCGGAGCACGATCTTGGCTTAGGGCCAGTTGGCGACATTAACAACCTCATGAAGCTCGTTGATGCTGACTTCATCGTCCTCGATTTGACGGATGACCTCGATGCGCTGACTCTACGCGATCCAGCCTCAGGCGCTTTAACTGTGGGGATTAGCACGAGCAACAATCCTTTCCGTCAGCGTTTAACTGTCGCCCACGAAATCGGGCACATCGTGGCCGGAGACATCACGGAGGACGGCGCTTCCTTGCAATGTGACAAAACTCTGCCTTCCGAAACACGCGCAAACACCTTTGCACGCTGCGTACTCTGCCCTGAAAAAGCGCTACAAGAGTTGCCTCCGTACGCAGATCCGGAAGAGCTAGTGTCTACCGTTGTCCAACGATTCCAAGTCTCTCCACACGTAGCAGCCATCCAGCTGCATCAAGCAGGTCTTATTTCAAAAGACACCAAAGAAGAGTTAAGGAATCACACCGCCAAGGGACTCGCCTCACGCTTCGGATGGAAAGCCTCGTATGACCACGCACGCAAAATTGCCGCGCTTCCCCGGGCCTCCGAAAGGCTCGTCGCCGATGCTTACAAAGCCTACTCCCAAGGACTCATCACCCTGTCGACTGTAGCCTTCGCCGAGCAGGTAAGTCCCGAGGAAGTAGCGGACTCAATGCACGCCGCCCCGAGGTTTACCAGTAAACAGCCCACAGGTCAGCGCGATATTGACGCTGACCTCGATGACTTCTTCGCCAACGAGTAGTTTCACCATGACTAGAAGGTTCATCTTTGCGGACACCAGCGTGTTGCTGAATTTCATCTGCGCCGGCGAGGAGGACCTACTCCTCAAATTCGTAGGCGATGAACAGCTTCACGTGCCCGCGGCAGTCAGAGACGAAGTAGAAAGAAAACTGAAAGTTCCGCGGTTCCAACGTGGCTCGAAAACCTGGGCTTCCCTAATTGCGCACGGTCACGTAACGGTCCTCGAGGATGACTTGGACCGCCTCTTCAAACACATCCGCCTATTCGCGGGCCCGAGATATTCGATTCAGGGTGGGATGGCGAAGAACCTGGGAGAATACATCGCCATCGCTCACTGTCTGGCTCTTCTCGAAGAGGATCCCTCGGCGCTTACCGCCATCATCATCGATGATGAAGAAGCCCGGCAGCTCGTAAACAAGCGACAGGCAGCAAGAGTCTTTAGCACCGAAGCAGTGCTCCTCCGTTGTGTGAAGCTCGGTATCCTCACTGACCGCGGCCAATCCCGCAAGGTATGGGAGAAGCTCTCCAGATTCGACGTCCTCGCCCCATTCGAGAGCACTCGATTGAATGACCGCTCGGTCTACCGAGGCGCCATGTAATCATTCCCCCCATCCAGCATGCTCTGCCAACTAGCCCCCGACGCATCGAAACCTTCGAAGACGGCAACCACTGAAGCCCGCGAGACTGCCGCCGTTACGGAAGATGCTCCGCGCTAACAGAGCAAACTTACTTTCCCGCGTACAATCGGCGGCCACGTATCTCCGACAGGAAGGAATCACCATGACCGCCGCCTACACCACCGAAGCACTCTCCACTGGCGCGGGCCGCGATGGCCGCGCCGTGGTCCAGGACTCCGACCTCGACTTCACCATGGCCGCCCCGAAGGAATTGGGCGGCAGCGGCAACGGAGTCAACCCTGAGCAGCTCTTCGCCGCCGGTTACGCCGCCTGCTTCCATTCTGCGCTCAAGGCCGTGGCCAAGGACAAGGGCGCAGACATCACCGACTCCGCCGTCGGTGCGCGCGTGACCCTCAACAAGAACTCCGAGGGCTTCTTCCTTGGCGTCGAGCTCGAGGTCACCATCCCTGGCAAGAACCAGGACGAAGCACAAGCGCTTGCCGACGCCGCCCACGAGACCTGCCCCTACTCCAAGGCCACCCGCGGCAATATCAACGTCACGGTGAGCGTGGCGCAGGACTAAGAAAAGGCTCTACTGACGCGCAAGGACTTTTAATGCCTCGCGCACTGCTCCGGCAAAGTTCGGACAACCTGCCCGCTTTAGTGCATGATCCAACCCCCGAAAACCAGATTGTGTTTGCCAGTAATCAAGTTGCTGCTTCGTACATCTCAAGACTAAGTGCGGTGCGGAATCGTGAACCAGCATAAGGAAGGTTCCCTGGGAAATCGCATAGGATTTCCTCCATCACCGCCCCAACCTTTTTGACACGATCGTTAACAATCTTCCCTGGCGCTTTAGGGAATTTCCGCCGTAGAACTCGTATGACTTCCGCAAATACGTCTTGCGACGTATAAAACACAAACATGCTCCCTGACAGGCACTGCAGCGCAGACAGCCAATCAAGGATCGTACGACTCGCTAAGATGTTTGCATCAACGAATACTCTCTGCGGCATACTCAACAGGATACTGAGGGGACTAAGCCTACGCAGAAGCTAACCTTGACCCATCCCTCCAATTAGGGCTCAGAGAAAAAGCGCTCGTTCTCCTTTTCGAATTCACGCCACTCACTGAACGCCTGAGCCCGCTCCTCGGCTCGCTGCTGCTTCAGCTTCAAAACATCATCACGCTTAAATCGGGCATGCGTTCCGCGCTTGTGGGTCGCTATCGCTCCTTCTTTTGCCCATTTCATGAGCGTTGGACGAGAGACACCCAAAATCTCTGCAGCGACAGTACTGGTAAGTTCCTCGGGTACGCGCGAAATGGTAATTTCGCCGCGCTGCGCAACAGACGTCAACACTTGAGAAATCAGTCGCGGCACGTCAAGGGGCAACGACACAACACGGCCTTCTGCGTCTGTCACCCGAAAAGTCGCGGCACCGAGAGAAGGTAGGGACTGGAGATTTTCAACCATGGCATCGTCGATCATCACCCGATCGTTAATCAATGTCACGGCGTTCATCGGCACTCCTTCCTCTTCTTGCAACCAATTAAATCCTTTTCACTTACAAGTGAAATCTCTTCCAATCGTAGTCATACTGCACGTACGTGACCACAAAATACCCCAATTCGGCACCCCCTAAGCCCTTTGGTCAAGCTAGACGGCAGTTAAGATCCGCGGACCAATTGGCAATCTCCCGCCCTAAGTACTCGACGTAGCGGCGGTCTTCCTCATCCATGTTCTGTACCTGAGCTACAGAAGTATTCAAGTTGTCAGGCTTTGAAACGGTTGACTTTGTCAATTTGATCCCTCCGTTGTCCCTCAGTAGTCAGTGCTGCTTATCTCAGTGATTAGCCCTCGTGGAGAATCTGCGTAGAGGAAACCTTCAGCGCTCCTTTCCCAGCATGACACGTACACTTGAAACGTCTTTCACCTATCAGTGAGACTCTTCTTAACGACAACCGAGTTGTGTGCGAATGTCTAGAGGCCACTCCAATGCTCCACTTGCTGCGCATGTCCGGCACTCCTGCCAGAATCAGGGCTTGACTGTTAAGGTACGCACTCCATCACTGCGCCCAGAAGGCCCTCCAAAAAGCTCTGGAGCCTACGCGGCTCCAGGCGACAACGTTCCGGTAACCGGCTCGTCGTGCGCTTATTCTAAGCAATACAACACCAAGCCGACAAGGCTCTTAGCGGCAAACCGTCCGATAAACTAGTTCCGACGCACAAAGAACACGCACCATGACTGAACAGGAACGCCTCCGAGCGCTTGAGACTCGCGTTAGCGAATTGGAATCCCAGGTAGCCCAACTACTGCAGACCCTCGGTCATACTCCTTCGCGCCCTAGTACCGCAGATACACCGCCGCCGGCGAACGTTCACTCTGATACACGCTCACCGGAGGAGAAGATCGCGCTCTTCATGGATTACTTCACAGGGCGGACAGACGTCTACGCAGTGGCTAAGAATACTGCGGGGAAGAAGGCCTGGTACCCGGCCAGTAACGGCTACTACGACCGAAGAAACCCTGACCTGAAGCCCTTAACGCCGAAGGTGATCGAAGGGCATCTGCGCCGGGACAACCGCTTCCACGTTGGACTTTATCCGCTGTGCACAGATGATAGTTGCCGGCTGTTGGTCTGCGATTTTGATGATGACGACTTCAAGCAAGCCGCCCGCGCCTACGCAAAAGAATGCAAGAGCCACGGCCTCGATCCGCTCATAGAAGTATCGCGCTCTGGGAACGGAGCCCACGTCTGGGTATTCTTCGACGAACCTATTCCTGCCGGCCTCGCTCGTTCTGTAGGCATCGGGCTTCTCGCCAAGGCTAGCCCGGATTCCTACTTCTCCAGTTTCGACCGGTTCTTTCCATCCCAAGACACACTGCCGGCGAAAGGCCGTGGTTTCGGCAACCTGATTGCCCTTCCATTGGCTGGCCACCATCGATCCGAAGGCACAACGGTCTTCGTCGACAGTGATTTTCGAGCATCGCCTGACCAATTCGAGGCCTTGGCTAGGACGAAGAAATCGGGGCTCGCCGAACTCAAGAGAATCTACGCTGAGCTTCAGCCCGATCCCGAAACATCTCTCCCCCAAGCACCCACCCGCGAAGAGTTGAAGAAGCTCAAAGCCTCCGGAAAAGTCCACGTCACACACGATTCGCACGTCCATGTCGATTTATCGGGCGTCGACGCCACCACTCGTACGGCCCTGCGGCACCTAGGTGCTATTGCCAACCCGCAGTTTTATATAAAACAGGCCCAGCGTTTCTCCACTTTCGGCACTCCACGGCTCATCGTACGTTTTGATGAGAAGGATCAAGTCCTCACGCTCGACCGCGGCACGCTCGATGACGTCCTCGACATCTTGAAGACTGCCGGATATACCGTCACACGTCGCGGCCGTACGCCCAAACCTAAGCGCATCGATGCATCATTTTCCGGTGAACTACGCCCCTACCAGCATTCCGCCGTCAAACAGATGCTCAAGCACAAGTCTGGAATGCTCATTGCCCCTCCCGGTACCGGAAAGACCGTCATGGCGTGCGCAATCATCGCTCAGCGTTCAGCCCCTACCGCAGTCATAGTTCCATCGCGGGAGCTAGCTACCCAATGGCACCAAGCCCTCAAGCAGTTTCTTCCAGACGCTCAAGTTGGGCAATACTCAGGCACCAAAAAGAAACTCAGCGGCGTGGTAGACATTGTCACAGCTCAGTCCATCAGCCGTAATGATTCCAAGACTGACTTTCTCTCTGACTACGGCCACATCATCGTTGACGAATGCCACCGAGTCGGTGCTGCCGGATTAACCAACGTCCTCGCACACCTCAACGTTCGTTTTATGCTCGGAATGACCGCCACACCGTTCCGCTCCGACGGTCTTGATAAGCTGCTTCCCCTCATTTGCGGCCCTATCCGCCATACCGTCGAGCTCGAGCGCCCCGGACGCCGCGATTACGTAGTCCACAACACCGAGTTCACGTACGACTCCCCTTACCTGTTCTGGCCGGACCTCGACACTGCTCTGGCGGCGGATGAGCACCGCAACCGCCTCATCGCCGATGTCATCACACAAGCAGCGCAGGACAAACACACGGTCCTCGTCCTAGTGAAACGACGCGAACACCTCGCAGCCCTCAACGCCCTGCTTACCGACGCCCCCTTCCCCGCCCTTCAGCTACACGGCGGACAAAAGGCCAGCGAGAGGAAGGCCGTCCGTGAGCAGCTTGCCGCAACACCGCATTTCGTCCTTTTAGCCATGTCCCAGGTGGCTGGCGAAGGCATTGATCTTCCTGCACTGGATACTCTTGTGCTGGCCGCCCCAGTAAGCTTCCGCGGCGTTGTCATTCAGCAGGTTGGCCGAGTCACTCGCGATACCGATGACAAGGAGAACATCTCTGCCACCGTGCACGACTTTCTCGATGCCAACGTCCCTGCCCTCGCCGCAGCCTTCAGAAAGAGAAGCTCGACCATCGCCAAGCAGGGGTTCACTCGCATCGGATGCTAGAGCTACCCTATCCATGACCGATTCCTAATAGATTAGAGGCTGTGAGCAACTGAAATCCTTGTTGGACAGCCAGATGAATCGGAGCAGCGCAGTGGCTAAATTTGTAATCACTTACAACCGTCGCTCAGGCGAGTCTTTCATCAAGAAATTCTCAGATTCGACTCAATCATTTAAGGAACGCCTCCGCCGCGAAACAGCGATCGACGATCTTGACGTTGAGGTTGCCCACATCTCAGCACCCCCCTTGGAGTCCTCGAAAAAGTCTCATTCCCAGTATTTCATGGGCCGTGTTGTATTAGGAATCAATCAGCCGAGTATAACCAACAATGACGATGAAGAGAATTCTCTATAAACTGCCCTTATTACGTGAATAGAAAATCAAACCAGTTCTCGGCTGTGTAAGCAATGACGTGGTCGGTCCGAATGCTTGGCATAGCAGTTTCGTATTCCGATCACCGTAGTTTTTACTCCAAGAGGGCTTTTTTAAGTAAGCCACGTCAGCTCCTTACATGACGGGCATTCATCAGAAAGGCCGGTAAAACCAGTGCGGGAACAGCCCAAAAGAAGCAGGACTACATTCAGCGGTATGTCTCAACCATGAAGCGTCCATGAACGGGCAGCGTTTCACCATCAAATCATCTTCTGCCAAGAGAACTCAAGTCTTCCGATAGTGCATTCGCTACACGACAAGCCAGCGATACTCCGAGTGCAGTCCTACTAGCGCTGATGACTTTAAAGAACATAGTGCAGCTGCCGACCGCCAAAACTCGGCTACCCCACCCTGTCTACGTTGCAAGGAACACCGGTTCCCTCCTTCTATCAAGTTAGACTGCACCTATGGACGTTAATAACTTTGCCGTATATCCGCGCATCTCATCGATCCAGCTCCTTAACGAATCGATTGCACTCGACGCAGGGAACCTAGTTGTAGTGGTAGGACCCAATAACTCCGGAAAATCACATTTTCTGGATCAACTCGAAGCAAGATTGGTCGGAGAAGACTCGGAAGTAACTAAAGAAAACGAGGGGCTAACAAAGCACCTAAGCATCGACTGGGGGCCGATCAAATCCTTCCAAGAGAACGAATTTCGAGCTCTTGCCCGCGATGTTATAGGTCAAGAAAACAGATATGGATTTTTCGAACCCGAGGCGTTGCCGAACTTTAGAACACGAGGGACAACAACGCTTGAGGAGTTGGTTTCCACTGTCGAGGCAGGCTCACGTCTGGGGGCATGGACAAGCTCATTCGTCCGTCGAGATGCCCCACTATCTCGAGTAAGCGAGGCAGATCCAAAACAGCTTAGCTCGGAAAATTCTTTTAGCAGAGTTTACCGCAATGAAAAACTAATTAAAAAAGTATCACATTACTTCAATCGAATTTTCCATGAGGATATCTCAGCCTACCTGGCAGACTCTGGACAGATTGCCTTCAAGATGGGTAAAGCGTTTGGATCATCTGGGTCATTTGAATCTGGTATGTCTCCCGAATACTTGAAAACACTCAATACAGCACCGAAATTATGGCGCCAAGGATTGGGAATGCGAAGCGTGGCTGGATTGCTAATCAGAATTTACTCAGACCCAAGGCCTATTGTTTTAATCGATGAACCTGAAGCGTTTCTACACCCACCTCAAGCAGCGGCATTGGGCGAAGTTTTGAAGGAAATATCAGTCAACGAAAAAAGACAATTTTTTTGCGCCACACACGACCGAAACCTATTGAGCGGAATATCAAGAAAGTCACAAGGAGCATTTTCGATAATCCGCCTTAATCGAGCGGGAGACCCCCACAGTAACATTTCACGCCAATTTGACTATACGCTCGTGCCACCCGATTTTGATCGAAACATCAAGAATCACTGCCGCATTCGGCATTCTTCCATCTTAGAAGGATTATTCGTTGACGTTGCAATAATTGTAGAAAATGAGACAGACGCCTTATTCTATGAGGAATCCTTGGATTTCTATTGGCGTCAACAGGGTCCAGAAAGTATCTCCCGCCGGGTTACACCCCACTTTGTTAATATAAGTGGAAAAAGTAACGCCCCATCTACTATAGAATTGCTAGCCCTCTTAGCAACGCCCGTAGTTGCAATTTTAGATTCAGACATTATCGTAAACAAAAAAGAGTTTAAGAAAACACTAGAAACACTAGGCAATGATGACCTTCAGAAAATTATCGAACTAAGAGAAAAAATGGAAAAAGCCGTAGCTGAGAGGGAACCCCTACCCGCTAAGACTGAAAAAAATTACAATAACAAATTGAGAGAGGTTTTTGCAGGCAAGTTGAAGCATGTAACTCCAGAAAGCTACATGGCCCCACTGCTCCGCGAAATGAATCTCCTTCTCAAGAATTCGGGGTTGTGCCTTCCCCCAGAAGGCGAACTAGAAGATTTTGACCGTTCTATCACAGCCAGTAAAGCAAACTGGGTACGAGAAGCCCTAGATAAGAAGCTGCATGAAACGATGAAGGTGCAGAGTTTTATAAGCCGCGTTATCAGTGAATGTCATTATCAGCTTTCTCCAAACCAGAGCACATCGTCCCTCTGAGGAAGTCTTCGAATTCGCGCTGTCTCGAAGGACTACTTTAAAATGCTGTAATTTCCAACAGTTTCCATACAACCCGCGCCTCGACTCCAGATTTAAGTTCTGGGTTTCGGGGCTCGATTGTGCCGAGATTTTACGATGCTCGAAATTGCCTCGACTTAGCAAGCACATCCAACTACTAGCGGACCAAATCAACGGCAACTGACCGTAGCGGCGACTGAATACAGCACCCACCTACCCCAAAACCAACGCCGCCGTCTCCTCCGGCGGCACATCTTTCAGCTGACGACTCTTAATAGCCCAGGACGCCAGCCCCAACACAATCCAGACCACCAGCGCGATGAGCGGAGCCATTCCCAGCATGCCAGGCGACCCCGGAACGAAGAGCAACGCCAAGAACCCGATGGAGAGGATGCACCCAGCCAGCGCGAAGTACTCGTAAAACTTGTTCGGCGCAATCGCCTTGGACATCCCGGGAACCTGCCCGGTGCGCGCAATCTTCCATGCGCAGAAACACGTATAGAAATACGCCACCGTGATACCAGCACTGGACATGTCGACGACCCACGTCAAAGCCGCGCGCCCAAACCACGGGGTAACCAGGCACACCGCACACACCAAGAAAATCGCATTACGTGGGGTGCGCTGCTTACCTTTTAGCTCACCCAGCCGACTCGAGACTAGGTTGGCGCGGCCAAGAGTAAACAAGACTCGGCTTGCCGCTGTGAAGAAGCCGTTCAACCCAGTAAGAACTCCGGCGCTGACGGCTACAACCATGAGCAACAATCCGGCAGGCCCTATCACCTCGCTAATCGCTGCCGCCGGCGGCCATGCCTCCCCTTCATAAGCATCGTGTTGGGTTCCCACAGCGATTGAGGTTGCGAGCATCATCGCCAAGTAGATCAAGGTCGCCGCAATGATTCCCCCACATCAGAAGGCCTAGCGCTTTCTTCGGCGAGAAATTAAACTCGCCCGCCAACTGCGGAATAGAATCAAAGCCCACGCAGGCCCACGGGGCAAAAGCGATGATGGTCGCCACCGCTGCCGCCGGCGGGACGTCCACTGGGAAAGCTGGTGCAAGCTGCGGGCGCTTGGCGACGTAATAAATCACCATCGACGCCACAACGACCACCACCGCCACAATCATGATCACAACGGCGAAGAACTGGAACTGGCCAGAAAGCGCGCCCCGCATAACCAATTCAGGGAACGTGACACGGAAGACGAGCGTGACCGCCGACGCATTCAACGCGACAGCACACGAGTACCCCAGCGTCAGCGCCCACCCCACCACCCGTCAGCGGCAGCGCACGAATAGTAAAGCCGTAACAAAAACCAATAATGGCAATCATCGGACCACCGACGACAAAGCCAATGACCGTGCCGGCCAGCCCCGCCTTCTACATCCAGTCGAAGGGCAAGATATAGGCGCCCCAACCAATTGCTGCGCCGAGAGCCATGGCGAAGCCCCATCAGGGCTTCATAGTGTTCCGCAGGGTCGCCTTCTCCGATATCTAAGGCCGCTCCAGACTAGTTACCAACAAGCTCATGGCCTCGCGAACTACCCAACGCACTATCCTGGCAAGTCTAGACGCTATTGAATAGATGTGCTCGTGAGCTGACCAGTGCAAAAGCCTGCTACAGAATTCAGTTTAGGGATGTGGATCAAGCGCATAAGAGCATTGCCGCTGCGAGCTATCAATTGGGCAACCCATGTGCGCGGGAGAAACAAGAAGCATAATGCTGACAACGCAAACATATCCTACTAAATGATAATTCCGTACAATACCCCTTTTACACCGGCTGAGCAGGATTAATGGGAATATCCAGAAGCGAAGAATCAACTAGAGAAATGAGTCGCAAGAAAACTGAATTATCATATTGATCTGGCTTAGAAACCGAAATAAGGGGGGTGATAATAGCCCTCGAGTTGAAAGGATTCAGCGGCTCACCGTAGAAGTCTTTCTCCAAGCTTGTCGGCCCGTGCCATGTTCCCATTCTTATCATCCAGTAATATTCGTCGAAAGGATCAAGAATACTTGGACAGAACCCGCCAGTTTCAGAGATAAGAGTTTGGAATCTTTCTGTCACTTCCCCCATATAGCGCTGATGGCCAAAAGCCCGCACTTCACCGCGAACCTTCTTGGATAGCTTTCGGTAATAGAGCTTCGCCATCTGGTCCGCCCCTACCGGCTCATCACATCCGCCCCGCCACTGGAGCTTTCTGAAATTACTCTGACCAACTTCAAGGATATTGGAGCTGAAAACTGCTGCACGCTGGTTGCCTATCAGCTTCCCTAATGGCCCTACCGCAGATCGATGACTATCCCAGTAGTGGGCTTTTCCTAGACTATCTTTAAGCTCACCTTCAGGCTTCAGAGTTGGAACTTCGAAGTGTTTAATCCCAAGCTTTGCTGACAGTAGCTTTGCTACAGATCTATCAACACGCGTATCCTTGTTTTTACCATACGTAAAAGTCTTCAGATCAATGCCCGCGTGCGTTGCGACCGCTAAACTAACCCTTGAATCAAGTCCTGCGGTTAATGCAAGCCACGAATCTCGATCCTCCCCCAATCGCGACAAAGCTGCTGACGCTCGTTCGAGCACGATATTAGCCGCTCTCTCAGTTGAGATACTTGTCAGAGGCTCTCTCGGCCAAAACCTTGTTAGGTTTCCAGACTCTAAATCGAGCACAAAGTTAGGAAGAAGAACACGAACACCTTCGTACGGAGTACCATGCGCAGGAAAAGAACTGGAAAACGGCAAATTTGAGATTTCACATTCAAACTGAGTGACCTCGATCAAAGAAGCATGAGAGGCAAGAAAACCACCATCTACATGGTAAAATGCGGGGCGCATCGCAGTAGCGTCACACACCACTTTGACTTGGCCTTTGCTACCAAAAAGGATCGTGTACCGACCCACCAACCAATCAAGCGCCTCGTAGAACTTTTCTTCCCCCTCAATGAGTCGCTCAAGAAGGATTGAGACAGGACTTTGCTTAGAATGCTCAAGCATCGTACATGCCCCCAAGACCATCACGAATTTTCCAGATTCGCGGTCTTGCTCCGATTTGATCTCTAAAAGTGGATCAACAAAAAAGTTATCCAAGATTGGGCCGGGAACAAAGCCCGATGGTATACCGTCAATAGAGTCACAGAGGAGGAACCCTCGAGGATAAGAATTGGTAGACATTGCCAGCCTTTCGCGAGTTTGTTCGTTACTAGATACCAATAGATTTATACAGCAAATCCAATGCTGGGGAGTACGTTCCCCCTGCATATAGCTCAAATCCAGTCCCAAGCCTCTCCGATCACCCTCGATCATATCGGCGTAAAGTTTTGCTCTACGACGCGTTCCGAGGCGCTGTATGTGCATATACAGGCACTGGAAGGCATTGAAACGCCAATCACTCGAATCCCCCTCAATCAGTTGATTCAACTTAGCGATCGGGGCGATCCTTACGTACCACTAATATACTCTCCGCTTTTGACAGAACCGGCAAACCCTACCGAGGGTAAGAGCAATCGGTGTCAGATTCGACTACGCCAGACATCAGCTTTACGAAAGCCGGTAAGCATCGGTTCCATGAGCTTCCCAGAATTGTTTACAGGATGGTGTCATTTCAAGCCTACAAAGTAAATGATTTCTTCTGCGGATAACCGCGAGTAGCTCTATCTGCGGCTTCCTATTTACGAAAACGGTGGTCACCACAAACCACAGCATCTCAAACAAACACGCTTCTGTGGTAGCCTTCAATTCCTATGTTCACATCTGCGCGATCGTCCGCCAAGTCTTTACCTCTAGAAAAGGTAACTATGGTGATTAAAAGCATTATCCTCAACCTGCAGGTGCGACAATTGGGTTTTACCGACTATCGGAAATGGCGCCTTCGATTGCAGCCTCAAAAATAGCGTGCGAAGGAGGTCGATGCCCAGGCCTGGCGTCATATTCAAATGTCTGAAGATGGTTATGCTCCACTCCGTGAGAATATGCTTCTACAAATGGCACGTAGTGCTCCTGGTGGTGAAAATCATTCGGCGCCGTCCAGTAGTGAACCTTTTGCAATTCTAGTTTCTTATACACTTCAAGCGCAGAAGCTTTGTCACCAACTGAGCGTGCCCAGTTAGGGTCGAAACTGCCATCTTTTCTAATCAACTCAGGATAAACTGCCCGGAGATAGTCAGTTTGTGCTTTCAGGCCGTCAGGTCTCCCACCAACGAGGTAGGCATCCAATTGAGTCTGCGGATTAAAGACCACCGCCGTAGAATTTCGGACGTGAGGCGCAGTCTGCAACGCTGCGAATCCGCCACCCGATGACCCCGCAAGCACAACTTTTTCAGAACCCGAGTTTTCAGCGAAAGTATTGGCCCATTTCGCGATCAAGCGGTGGAGATCAAGACCTGCCCACCCCGTAAACCAGGCCAATTCAAGCCTTTTGTGAAGCAAAAGAGACGGGTCGGAAAAACAGAGGATATTGTAGGGAGTCTTTTGGAGGGTGCTCAACCACTCAAATCGAGGCAAAATGTATTTTTTACGAAGTAGCGCACCATGAAAAGAAACTATGGTTGGGACATTTCCGCGTTTGATGGCCAGACACTCTAATCTAGTATTTCGATCAAGCCTTGCCTGGTAGATCATAGTCTCTGAATGGTCGTCAAACCTTGGGGCATTGCTATCAATTTCTGTCCGTGGAGCATTAAGTCCACCGGACTCCAACTCATCTGTTTTCACTAGAAAATCTCCTCACTTCATCAAATGTTGCACTCGAGTTTAAGTTTAGCAACACCGTAGTGAGTATCGGGTAGCGCGATAGCTTCACACATGTCAGAAGAACTCGACGCCATGATCACAGACTTCAAAACCGACCACGGGCCTCGGCGAGTGCGCCTACCTGACGTGCGACGTGCTCATGAACAAAGTCCGTGACGGCGGCCGGGTGGTCAAATGCCCAGGACTGCTCACCACCGGAGTCAACGCCGACGGGTACCGCGGAATGCTCGGCATGCACGTGGCCACTGCGGAATCCAACGCGTCGTGGAAAGGCTTCTTCCAAGACTTAAAAGTCCGCAGACTTACTGGGGCACGCCTTATCACCAATGATGTCCACGAAGGCATCCATCACGCCATTTCCGAAGTGCTTCCTAATGCGTCGTGGCAGCGGTGCCGCACCCATTTCGCGAAGAACCTCTACGAAGAATTCCAGAAAGTCGCGTCTAAGCGAGCGAGGACCTGAACGACACCCCAATGTCGTAACGCTCAAAATCCATCGCAAACCGAGGCCACACACCTTTATTGCTCAGAGGCGAAAAGCCATCGATAACAGCTTTTCGTTCAGAATCGTTTAGATCAGGTGACTGCTTAAGTGTGTTTACGCTTTTCTAAAGGTCACTTTTCGCCGCGTGAAGAGCCCTCACTTTACGCCGAATGCCCTTTCTAAGTCCTCATACCCGTTGGATTCCATGAGACTACCCTCTTTCTTGACAGCGAATACAGAATGTTGAAACCGTAGCCATTAGCGAGAAATGGCCAGCCGCAAGCTCACCCGTCCAGAGCTTACCAATCATAGAAACCTTAGCCCCTATCTAGGCATGCATCCGCAACTTCTTAAATGAATCGGTTTTTTAACAGCCAGACCCGTCTCGTTAATACACGACTGGCATCCTTCATCAAATTAATTAGGGAGGTGTGATTAAGATGCGTCCGAATCACAGCTTCAGATCGGGAAATCGGGAAATCTTCCAGATTGAATTGAATAGTAGGGAAGACAGAAACGTCTGCCACACTTGCCTCAGGCAACTGCCGATAGTTTCGATAACGTTTTCCAAGGTCGTCAGAAGGCTTATCCACTCCAGAATCTTGGCTCAAATGCATCGTGTGAACATATGATATCTGCCTAGCATCTAGGATCACTGGGTTCTTCTCGTCGGTTCTAGGATGGGCGATCGGCTTTGGTTGTAGCACTCTTCCGCGTGAATCAGTTTTACAGACCTTTAGCAGCCCCAACGCTATCTTCGGACGATTCTCGATTCTCGGACCGAAGAATTCTCCATCAGAGTAAAATGCCTGAATTCCCTTTGCCAAAGAAACTACCATTCCAGCAAAATCGGACTTCAGATACTTTGAGCACTGTTCAAAATAGGTGGGCGCGAGGATATCGTCGTCATCTAATCGGTAAACCCCATAGACAACATTCTTGCCAAAAGCCTTGGCCCCATAATCAATTAGATTAAGGCCCTTCCGATTCGTCGAAGTCCGTAAATCGAGTTTGATCCAAGAATACCTCTCGGATGCTTCCTCTAGCATAGCTTTATATTTCGACGGTAGCTCATCGGAGTAGCTCACTACATGCACCAAATTTACCTCTTTTGCTGCTTGATCCAAGATCGGCAAAGAGATTTCAAAAAATATATGTGCACGCTGCCGAAGGCGATGCTCATCAAAAAGTGCTTCCCTATACGGGTCTCTTCCAGAGCCGTCATCCCTCTTCTGCCTTGTCATTCGCCAAGAGCTCGAATTTGGCTCATAGAGACTGAACCGAGTGTGACCTAAAAAATTGTAAGACACAGGCTTTCCTCATTCATTTCGATCAAAGCGAAGCAAGTATTTGCGTGATCTGCGAGCTGAATGCTTCTCGGCTAAAACGCTCCTTCAAAACCTGCGCGGCTACGCGTTGCTGTCCGGTATACAAATCCCAATCCTCGTAATACTTTCGAACCATGCCCTCAACTTCCTCGACTTCACAATAGAGCGCAGCCTTTCCGAATACTTGTTGGAACTGGCGGGGAAGTATTACTACCAAGTTTGCCGCTATTGCTTCGAGTATTGAGCGCCCAAAGGCTTCCACCGCTTGAGAATTCTGGAAAAACACATAGAAATCAAGAGAGTCCAAGAAATCATAGACTCCCATCGCGTCCCGTTCTAACACGGTCCAGTTATCCGGAAATTCTTGCGTTTTCAGCAGTCGAGAAGGGGTCTTCCCACCTCCCATGACTCGCACCTGGATATCGCCCGAAAGAGGGTACGCCAAGCGGATAAGTTCCTTGCTTTCCGGCCATTTCATACCATCATCTCGAGAATGACGCCCAATGACGGGCCCGTTCCCCCGCTTTTGACGAGGTATCGATGTGTGCCATTCATTTAGCTCAAGAATTCCAGGAAAATCAAAAGCCTCCAACTCACCCTTCGCCAAATATCCTTCGATAGCTTCCCGCACCTGGGGCCCTTGCGGTACCCAAGTAACCGATTTCGTGAAGCAAGCCTGTGCTTTTTCATGACAATCGCGGACTAAATACCTTATGTCAGACCCATCGAGTTCTGATGGAGCTTGGTTTGCTGTAATGAACATCCGCTTAATACGAAGCGCCGTTGGCCGGTCCGCCATGAACTGCAGAATCGGAGGATATCTAAGTATAAGAAGATCAATATCTATGGCATCATCATATAAAACTTCATCCACATAGCCAGAATTTATTAATCCTTGGATCTGTGGTGCCAAGAAATCCACTTTCGTAGACATGAAGCGTCCTGCCTCAAGATGAAGGACAGCGACGGTCATCCCAGCTGACTTCAACGCATGAATCTCTTCGAGCATCGACTTTTGTGGCCCGCCCCACTTGCGCCAATCGCCAGCAAGGACTACTTGGTAGGATTTCTGGCCACTGTGCAAGACCCTAAACCTACGAGGTACCGCAATCTCCGGAAGAACACCTTGCATCACGTCAAGGTCATGCGGTTGTGAATTGGCGTGCCAATGCTCATATGATGATTTGAACTGGTTTCGAGCGGGGTGGCTCCAACCAGCTGCAAATTCACTTCGCGATAGACTGTCCGCCAGTATCCTCACTATGGTCAATGGCAGTCGGATCGGCTGCACATTTTTCTGAAATCTCTTTTCAAGTCGTTTTGCAACCTCAGTGTCAGCGGCTTTTCGTGTCTCTAAAAAGCCGCCAATCTTCTTTAGATCTTCAGTCCTGACCATCAGCGATGAAGCGTTGCTATTTATCGATTTATATCCCAGCCGGAGTCGACTCAACTCCTCATTACAAAGAAGTGCATCTACCCGGCATCCAATAGCAGTTGGGTTCTCCCTCATAAACCTGACTTGGTGTTCTAGCCGCTGCGGGTGAGACCAGTCATCGTCGTCTTGGCCAGTGTAGAACTCACCGTTTGCCTCAGATAAGCCTACGTTTCGCGCCGCGTAGGTCCCTGAATTCTGCTCCAGCTGAATCACACGGACACGGGGGTCTAAGGCTTGCAACTCATCGAATATGTCTTGGTAATCGTCTCCCGAGGCATCGTCAACAATTATGAGTTCAACTTGCTTCAATGTCTGTTGCAAAATTGAGCGTGCCGACGTCAGAATCTGTCTGGATTCCGGCTTATAAGCTGTCATAACTACAGAAACTACTGGGGCACCGCTACCCTTCACCTTAACCATGTCCGCTTCAGCTTGGTGAACGGTTAAAGCATCGAAAGGTGCCAAAATATCCGTTCGCTCCAAACCGACTGGCCACAGTTCATTCTCGAAAAAAACCTTATTGAACGACCTCAACCATTCGTCCACCTTGGAATCAGAAACTGACTGGGTGGAGTTGGTTCCGAATGGAGAAATGAGCTCGGCTTCCAAGTAGGAATACTCGTGAAGACGAATATCCTTCCACTTCGCCAAAAGATGGGCGGCATGCTCCTTCTCCCCTTCCAGCAGTGAGTATTGAACTTCGAGGAGCCGAGCCTTTTTATTTTTTCTATCCGCCGGTCGAGCCTGGTTAACAGCCGAAAGCAGCCAAGCCCCGACTCTCCTGTCGCGCTCATCGGCACAACTAAGCAAGATTAACCTAGCAATATCTTCAATTGGTTTTGTCGAGAAAGTATCGCTCCTCGTCTTACCAAAGAGACGATCTGAGAGGCCGCTCACCCCAGCAGAGGAATACGTATAAGCAGCAAGTGCTCTCAACTCATCCCATACCAGTCGATTGCCGCTGGCTTCCATCGACAATATATCGAGATACTCCAACGATTGGTTGCGGATAGCAGTAGCGAAGGCCGCATTCGGACGTCGTTTTGATATTTCCGCGTAATCTGCCAGTAAATCTCGCTTTTTTAAATCAAATCGATCCCGAATTGATAGATATTCAGAGAAATTATCTTGCCACGTCTTCATTTAGTTACTTCCGCCTAGATCTGTTTCGTGAGCTTCGCTGAGCCCCTAGCTAACGGTCAACTCTCGTAAAAGTTCGCCCGGACTCCACATCTTCTTAACGAACGCCAGCCCTCTTTCTGCTTGCTCTTGATAAAGAAACTTGTCTCGCCAAAGTCTAGTGATTACGCCGGCGACATTCTTCGGAGATGAATAAATGGCGGAGCTACCGAAAACGGATCTGTAACGGTAAGGCAGTATGACAACCTTTCCGGACGCTTGTGCTTCAAGAACTCCTTCTACTAAAGCAAGCCCCCGCTCTTCGCCGAAAGGAATCCAGAAGTCGATTGAATCAAGGAACTCAGCGAAGTCCTGACTTTCCGGTTCCACATAGTGAGAGGCGCTCAGTATTACCGTCGCCTTCTCTGAAAGCAAAGGCGCTGACCCATACATTGATACTTGCCATGAGGAATTCTGTCCATAAATTGCATGGATATCGGCAAGTTGCGCGGGCCACATTGTGTTCTGGGAGTTTTGGCGGTCCGAGAACCGGCCGACAACTGGTATATCACGCCATTCTCGAGCAGACGGACTTTCAGTTTTGAATGTGAGCGCACTTTGCCAGATCCTTTTTCCGGACGAGTTGAAACTCTCAATTTCGACGCCTGGAAACAACTTCTCGGCATTACGGACAACGGTCGATTCGTCATATAGCTTTCTGAATTCGCTAGCTACAGATTCATGCCAAAGAATCGCAAGCGTGGCAACTTCCAAATTAGAGGCTAAGTTCTCGACAAACTGCAATACTGAGGGGTCCGGCGCTATTAACTTTGACACCACAGCGGAATCCTTTAGTGAAAGAACTTCAATGTTGGGGTGTTCTGCCAACAGCAGAGTTTCCTCTGACGGGACACCGTTAGCATCAGAGTGGGGCGAAAAAAGATTGAGGAGCCCCACTCGCAGCCCGTTATCTGCCGCGATACGCGCATCTCTCAGGACCTTGTGCTGTTGGAAGTCGTCCAAGGAGAAGTCCGCAGCAACGACCATGTCAAAGCGTCCTAGGTGCTTACCCCTCATTCCGGCGCGCATATTTGCTGGGGCTGATATCCCCTGAACCGTTTCTTGACTTGGCCAAGTCATTGTTTTGTGAACTCGTGTAAAAGACGCATGATAGAACAGTCGGGACGGATCTTGGTATCCTCTGCTTATTTCACCTGCTGTCAACGACTGATCGTGCGTTCTAGTGAATGACAAGGGCAAGGGGCATACTGTCGCGACCTTCGTATCCCCAAATCGCTCAACACGCTTTTTAAACTCTTCATCCGCACCGCGGTTAATTTCGTGCCATCCGCCCAACGCCTCAACCATGCTCCTCTCGAGCATCAAGGAAGAGTAGTTCGACTGAATGTATTTGGGGTTGGAATTAATCCGAGTAAACTTCATATCCTCCGTGACTCTGATATGTCGCGAGACACAAGCTTTGACTTTCGGATTGCTTATTAAATATTGCGCTTGAATTGCAAGCTTCTCAGGGTGTGACCAATCGTCGTCATCGTGGACTGTCACGTACTGTCCAGTTGAATATTGCAACCCAAGGTTACGAGCGGGGTATGCCCCTCGATTTTCTCCTTGCTCCAGCAGCAGGACATCCTCATATTTTCCGCAAATTTCGCGGAGCTCGCTCGCGTTTTCTGGGCTGGACCCATCATCAACGACGATGATCTCTATGTTTTTCCAAGATTGGTTGACAAGTGACCGCAGTGTCGTATCAATCCTCGTAGCTCCCTCAAAGGTAGGGACGATCACCGTGATCTTAGGCCCGTTGATAGTCCTTGGCTCAGCCAAATCCGACGCCAAATTATCGATGCTCAATTTCGAGTCTTGGTCGTGTAGACGTAGTCCCGGCAAGCCTTTACGCTTGTACAAGGCTGAGACATGATGAATCCAGTTTTCGAAATTCCCTTCCTGCCTGTGCAGTTGATTGGCGATCGTAAACTCCGTTTGCAGCGGGGCCTGCATTCGCTTGTTTTCTCTCTGACATAGTGCCACGGCCTCTTTGTATTTTCCCTGCAATTCCAATACTTCAGAGAAGAGAATTAGATCTCGCGAGCCCAGTACCGAGGCACGATTCAATGCAAAAAACGCATAATAAAGATATTCCGCGGTTTGCAGGTCGTGTTGACTAAATCTCTGATTTGAAATCACCCTTGCCAGAGCAGCTACAAACTCCCAGTTCCATGCCTCTACAGCACGTAGGGCCTCATCATCACCGGCTTCGCATTCTTCAAGTTTAGTTACTAAGGAATTAAGCCCCCCAGATAGGCCTGTAGCTTGGAACGCTAAGCTGTCTCTCACGGAGATACTCCGGTTACGAAGTGCAAATTTTTCTAGCGTACCGACAGAAGATGCATGCACGCTTCCCACATATTCAACACAATCTGCAGGAACAGGGCTTAAGGCCAACGATTGGGTTGAACCGTCTCGCGTGTTCGCTCGGCTTGATGCTTCATTCAGTTTCGACGAGTTTCTCGTCCTATTCCCAGACGTAGTTAGTCCCCCAATAGACGGCGAGTCATTTCGCCCTGCCCCAGTTCCCCTCTCCTGGGTTGTTGGCTCCCCAAAAGAACTGTCTTTAAGTTCCCTTGTAGCGGCACGAACTTCAAGCAGTACCTTACTAATGCGGCCAACCGTTTTCACCAAATAGCGGTGAATAACAGCGGATAGAATGACCAAGACGACTAATACTAGAAAGATCGTCGCCAAGCTAAAGTCAATGCGCCAAAAAGAGAATGCAATACCGGCCAGTGCGAGTAAGAGACCTCCTGCCGCCAGCAATTTTGATTTGTTCATGCGTTGCCTTTCTCACCGCTAGTTTTGGCTATGCGTTGTGACGCCAAGGAAGAAAAAAGTTCAGCCGCTTGCTTCGCCCCGTTAGTTCCACTAGCAGCGGCCATCTTAATTGCTATATTTTGCCGCCTTTCGGGGTCTGCCATGTCGACGATTTGTTCTCTTAGTTCTGCACTATCTCTCGCACATAGGCCTAGCCCTGCACTCGCGAGTTTGCTAGCGCGCGCGACTTGGTCATCAGTTTTCGTGAATTCGTTTGGCACGAAAACACCGGGGAGCCCGAACTCGACTGATTCTTGAACCGAATTATATCCAGCCGCGAATACACCAAACTCAAAGGCTCGATAGACACGCGACAAGGGGTAATACGAAATCGAATGGATATCCTTGGCTCCGCCGTCTTCAGACAACGGATTTCTCACCACAACCGGAAGCCAGGAGTCTCCAAGACTTTGAACTGCTGTTATGGCCTCTTCGAGCGCGCTCTGAATTGAATTGATTCGTCCTGCTCCTAATTGGATGAGGACAGCCTTTTTACCCTTCGGGATTTCGAGGATTTCTCTGGCCTCTTCAGCTGGCAAGAGATCGGACTCTTCCCCGAGCACTACTGGGTCGACGTACATCACATCAATGTCCGGGCCGCAGTCGACTTCTTCCACGAATCCATGGTCCCTCGGTACCACGACATAGTCACAATACAGATGCGCGTTATGACGTTGCTTGCTTCGGGAATCTACCTCTTGCTTCCATGCTCCCCGCTGAAGCCAGACCAACGGTACCTCGGCCTTTCGGCAGCTTGAGCTCACCCCTCTATAGACGTAGGTGCCGTCAAATACAACAAGATCTGGGGCAAAGCTTTCAATTGTCGCTTCCAAGTGCGCCTGCATGAAGCGGTTCCATATCTGACCCGACATGCCCAAATCACCGTAAGATGGAAAGTAAATAATTTTTCGCGGATCTCGCGCAATCGTTTTATAGGCCGAAGACATCGTATAGATGAGTACATCGCCATCAAGATGCTGGGCAACGGCATTCAGGCGAGTCAGGTGCCCTAAGCCGGCTCCGTTGCTGGTTACCAAGAGTATTCGCTGTTGAGAATTCTGAGGAGGGAACGCATCAGTAATTCTCCGCTTCAGAGCATCAAAGTGCGCACTCGAAGGCGCTTCCATGATGCCTGAAATATTTCTTAGCACTCTAAACGCTTTTTTTATGCGCGCCGAATAGTACCTAAACGATTGTCGCATTCTCTTGTCACTGCCTCGCGAAAGCCACCCAACTTGTGATAATGGGTGAAGTTGGGTGGCTGTTTTAAAGTTAAAGACGATCTGCTGGTTCGTCGACAATTCCGCAGGTATCCAAGAATAGACGAGCGTTTTCTTGGATCGCCGAAGCGTCGTATGGAGAATGGGCCTGCAGCAAGACAACGATGTCGGAATCAGCAATTGCATGCTGCAGATCTTGCTCAGAGGTCAAGCTATCGCCATCACCAAGGTTCCATACTGGGACAAATGGATCATGGAATCGGACGTTCGCCTGTCGCTTCAGAAGTTCCCGAGCAACCGGAACCGCGGGAGACTCACGCTGATCTGCGATATTTGGCTTGTAGGTAACCCCAAGCAGCAAAACCTTTGCACCATTTACTGCTTTCTTTTCCCCATTGAGCCTTTCAGCAATTCGCTCCACCACGTAACTAGGCATGGAGTTGTTAATCTCCTGAGCAAGTTCAACAAAGCGCAGTGGGTACCCTAGACGGCGACGAACCTCATAGGACAAATAATTCGGGTCGATCGGGATGCAGTGCCCACCCACACCAGCTCCAGGCGTAAACTTCATAAAACCGAAAGGCTTTGTGGCGGCACCGCGAATCACTTCCCAAATGTCGATTTGGAGCTCATGGCACACACGGGCCATTTCATTTACCAATGCGATATTCACATGTCGGAATGTGTTTTCAAGCAGCTTTGCGGTCTCTGCTTCCTTCACACCACTGAGAGGGACAACTTCATCAACGAAAGACTCGTAAAATTGCACAGTCTTTTCTGTCGCAGTTGCGTTAATTCCGCCAACCAGCTTCGGCGTGTTCTTGATACCAAACTTCTCAGATCCTGGATTTACACGCTCCGGACTGAAGGAAACAAAAAAGTCACGACCTGCCACAAGCCCCGACTTGGCCTCCATGATTGGCACACAAATGTCTTCAGTCGTCCCTGGATACGTTGTAGATTCCAAGATGACCAAAGCACCCGGCTTGACACTCTCACCAACGGTCGCAGAGGCAGCTTCTACATACGCCAAATCGGGAGCCCCCGCCTCCCCAAGCGGTGTTGGAACACAAATTACGGTCACATCGGACTGGCCCACCACCGAGGCATCTGTTGTCGCTTCATATCCATTGCTCAACATTTCTTTGATGTCACTATCGGATAGATCGTCAATGTGAGACTCACCGCTATTCAATTTAGCTACAGTTGCCTCAGAAACATCGAGTCCGAATACTTTCCACCCTGAAAGGGAAGCTTCTTGGGCAAGAGGTAAACCTACATACCCTTGGCCAACAACAGTTACAGTCTTAGTCATTATTCTCCCAAGGGCATTAGCCCCAAAATACAATCAACGGGTTAACAATTCTTCTTCAGAATACATTACCCCCCGCCCATCCTCGACACTAGCTCTAGCTACTCATAATTCCACGGCCAGCGACACTGCCGGAGCCTAAAGCAGGATCTGCAAGATACATTCCCTTCAACCTTTTCGCCGTTCAACTTTCGGAGATGTGCTAAAACTAGCGACGGCTAGGAACTGTAGCGCAGCCCCCTCACCGTCCGGCCAAACGATGATAGCGTCCCGCACTCCGCTGGGCCCCGATCACAATTAACGCTAAGTTTCGCAACGAATTTAGTCGGATTTACAATCTTGGTTGCCACTTTTCCATACGCCCCTCCTCCAACACCCAAGCAAGGGCCAAACCCATACGCGGTTAGTGCATTGATACCCTAGCCGCTCTTGCCCCTTCTGCCATTTAGGGAAACCATTTTTATATAGCTTTGCGCATTTCGAATATGCTGCACTCACAAGCCAATCAAAGGCTATCGCATATATTGAGTATTGAAGTATTTTCGAGCTTCGCTATCAAATACTATGCTCGGTTTCCGGTAACCTTGCTTGACATCTTCAACTATTTGCGCTGCAGACTGAGTGTCTTCATTTGCGCGAGCCTTATTCCACCGCTCGTAAGGTTTGGACACCTCTCTTACAGATCCGTCCGAAATAACCTCGCCATCGTTAATCCAAATGGCACGATTGCAGTGCTTTCGAATACTTGAAGCTGAGTGTGACACCAACAGCATTGTGCCAGTACCCCCTAGAAACTGATCCATCCTTCGCTTCGCCTTGGCAGTAAAAGCCGAATCACCTGTGGCAAGTGCTTCATCAATCAAAAGCACCTCCGAAGGCGCCGCGGTAGCGAGGGCGAACTTCAACCGAGCCTTCATTCCCGACGAATAGGTTTTCAACGGACGATCGGCAGCATCATTTAAATCTGCCCAAGCGATGACCTCTTTCGTCAGTGCTTCCGCCTCCCTAGGCTCCATCCCTTTCGCAAGAAGCCCCAGACGCGCATTTTGGGTTCCGCTTAGATGATTTTGCAGCGCTCCAGAGACGCTCAGCAGCGTTGGCTGAGCACTAACGAGGACGTCCCCAGTCGTGGGAGCAACACCCCCCGATATGATATTCATCAGCGTTGATTTGCCGGAGCCGTTTTTCCCCAAAACTCCGATGGCATCACCTTCATGAGCGATAAATGAGACTGACTTTAGCGCTTCAACTTCAGTCCATCCACCTCTATTGAACAGCCCACGTGAAGAGCCTGTCTTGGTCAGCCTATAGGTCTTAGAAAGATTTCGAACAACTACCGTAACTTTATTGGACATTCGCATACCTCTCGTCGGCCGCCCAAAAATAGACGTATCCAACTATCGCCACGCCGAACGACCACGCACTCAAATAAGTCAGGGTAAATAAACCTGGCGATTGGCCATCCAAGACGAAACACCGTACCGCATACAAAAACTGGTAAATAGGATTAAGATACATTATCTCCATCACCAATTGATGACCGGCATATCTATCAATAGTAAAGAATATTCCCGATACGAAAAACAGGGCTCTAGTTAAAAGGGTTATTGGCGTGCGCATATCGGGGACGAACGCCGTAATTCTTGCAACAAAGAACGAAATACCAAGGTTGAACAATTGGATAAGCAGGAATATGGGAACAACAAAAATTGCCTGCCAGTGGACACCGTCATTCAATTGAAATAGGCTAGCGACAATGACGGCAACTACCGCCGGAGCTATCGAATCCAAAAAGGTCTTCCACGCATTAGAAAAAACCACCGCCGCACGGGGGAAATTAAAAGAAGTTATCAACGCTTTTGCGCCCTGCACTAATCCAGTGCCAGTTGCGAACCCCCTCGTTGACAGACGATAGAACACGACGCCGATCGTCAGAAAACCTAAAAAGTTGTCGATCCCGCGATTTGTTTTCAGTACAAGCCCGAACACCAAGCCGTAAAGTAATACCTGCAAAAGGGGATCTAAAACAATCCACGCTTTCCCCAAGAAGGTGTCGTTACCTCCCCTCAGTGCGCGCCCCCGTGCCTCTGCCAGAATGAAATTCTTTCGCTCCCACAATTGCCGCGAATATTCGACCAATGAAGGTCTAGCCCGAAGTCTTTGCAACGCGCCGTCATCGATCAAGGTCATTTTTCGACTACGCATTTCTATTTAGTCCCCACTGCCCCGACTGCTGGGCGATTCCATTTTCCCCGTAAAGTCGAGCCAAGTGTCGGCAGAAAACGCTTCACGAACCCATTCTAAATCGAGGCTATGAGCCACCAAAAGGATCGTCAGGGCACGAGCATAGAGTTCATCCCGCTCAAGACAAAGCTTAACGTTCGGGAAAGGCGACAATTCTTCCGGCAGCTCAAGGACATACGGATCATAAATACAAATCTTCAGGTGCGGATTCTCTTTAGCCAGCCGGCTAATGATACTTATGCTCGGCGACAGCCTAAGATCATCAACATCAGCCTTGAAGGTCAAGCCTACAACATTAACTTCTTGGTACTCCTCTGAGCGAACCCGTTCGACCACTCTATCTACAACCCAACTGGGTTTAAAATCGTTCACCGACCGTGCGGCCTGAATCATTCGGGTGTTCTCTGGCGCAACACCAACAATGAACCAAGGATCAACCGCAATGCAGTGCCCACCCACTCCAGGACCGGGCTGTAGAATGTTCACCCGCGGATGACAGTTCGCTAGTTCAATGACCTCCAGACCGTCAGCATCGATGGCTTTTGCAATCATCGATATCTCATTAGCAAAGGCAATGTTGACATCTCGGTACGCATTTTCTGCCAGCTTAGTTAGCTCAGCAGTTTTACTATTTGTTGTTAAGATTTCACCGCAGCAGATAAGCGAATAAAATTCTGTAGCTCGCCGGATAGCCACAGGACTATCGCCTCCTACTATACGACTATTGACCTGCAGCTCTTCAAAAATCGCTCCTGGCAAAACCCGCTCTGGACAATAAACAACATGTACTGACCGGCCGTTCTTCTTTTCGAAATTCAAGTCTGGCCTAGCTTGTGCAAGCCTCATACGTAGGTTCACAGTCGCACCTGGAGGCGAGGTCGACTCGATTACAATGAGTTCGTCGCCAAGCAGCTGTTCTGCGATCGAATCTACTGCCGACTCAACCATGGACATATCCACCGTTTTGTCTTCATTCAACGGCGTCGGAACGGCCACAAGATACGTTTGCGCTGGAACCGGATAAGAAGAAAAGTGAAGCCGCCCAGAACTCACTGCACTATTCAGCTTGTCCTCAATTCCACGCTCCGGAAGAGAACTCTCGGATCGCATGAGGGCTTCAATTTTCGATTGATTTATATCAACGCCCACAACACTAGGCAGTTGCTCAGAAAACGCTAAGGCAGTTGGGAGACCGATGTACCCCAGCCCAACGACACAAAGATTCGGTCGTGCAGTGTCACCAGACAGCTGAGTGCTCAACACGTCACCTTTCACTCGGACCACAATTCGTCAATTAAATCTTCTATTAGGTTAGACCAAGTCCTTTCGCTAACCCATCGGTAGGCTTGTTCCGCCTGATGATTGCCTCGAGCTACACCTTCAAGACATTGACTAAGTTCACTAGCATCACCCGCCGGGAAGTAGGTTGCTAATCCTCCAGTAGCTTCTCGGAGTGCAGGGAGATCAGACGCAATTACCGGAATGCCCCGTGCCATAGCTTCGAGGTGCTTTATTGGGGTCACCATCCTTGTGACCGATTGATCCCTTCGCGGCAATACAAATATATCTAGTTTTTTGTACCACTCTCCTATTTCGGCATGCGGCTGAGGCCCTACGAAACTCACTCGGTCTTGGAGCCCCAATCGAGAGGCCTGTTGCTCAAGCAAGTTCCTTTCCTTTCCGCCCCCAACTAGAAGCAATTTGAAGCGAGCACTTGTAAAAGCCAGCGCCTCAATAAGCGTGTCAAAACCTTCGTATCCAACAAGCGACGAGACACTACCGACTACAATTTCACCAGCCTCTTCTCTTCCAGAGACTTTGTTTGAAGTGCATGCTTTGTTTGCTGCAAGTACGCTCTCATCAAGAGAATTTGGCAAAATTACCGGTCTTGAGAGCGATAATCCGCGTTCAGCAAAGGACTGCTTCGATACGTTGCTCAGGAAAACCTGAGCTCCCGATTCGGTCACCGCTTCATTTTCTTTTCTTCTAGACCGTCGATAAAATTCGGAAGTTTTATCTCGTTTTTGGGGGCAAGCAGCCAACCAGGTCGACTCCGGTTCACCACGAACTTCATAGACCCACGGAATGTTAAGGTTTCGCGCAGCTTCAGAAGCAATAGAGGCGTTTTCGAAGCCGGTTGTCGTAATAATTAGCTTGGCATTAAAATCACGAGCCTCTTCTTCTAGCAGCTTCACTGCTTTCCTACGCCGTTGCCAAGCGTTCCAACTGAAGGTCCATGGAATAAGCCTCACAAGCCCTTGGCGCCGCTGGCTAATAAGAGAAGTTGCTTCCCAGCGGCCAACCACAAGTGGGTATCCAGCCCGAGTGCACACTCTCACAGGGATTCCCTTCTGTCGAAGAGCGTGGGCTACTTTTTCAGTCCTAACCGCGTAACCCGAGGTTGTGTGGGGAAACGAATTAGTTACAAAGTAGATTGTGGGCGATTTCTTTTCAACACGAGACAACTTCTTAGATGGGTAGATTGGGAAATCAAGCTGTCGCCGAGCCTCTTCGAACCGCTTGGTCAGGAAATACTTTGTCATTGCTTTCCCGCTCCCAACAGACTTTAGACCGTCAGCAAAGTTACCTTCTTTATAAAAATCACGATGTTGAGTCGTGCCATTTCGGCGGCACTTCCCTTCTCCTCGAGCACAGCCAAAGCGTAGACAGACCTTTTCAGCAAAGTCCTCGAACTCATACAGAAGTTCATAGGATACGAACCCGAGCAGGAAAATGCAGTTCCTAAGTGTTTCCATTTTTCTAAACCTAGCGTCCACAGCAATTCCCATCCACGACCTTGGAAAGTGTGGAGAGAAGCACCTTTGGCGCAATTTCGTTTCGCTCTTCTCGCACCCATTCTGAGCCTCTAGCCCCTACATCCAACGATTCAGCTTCTTGGGCTAGCAACTCCCATGCTCGAGCTAGCAGCTCGGGCTGGCTTGGCCGAACAACAATTCCGGCGTTTTGGTTTTGCACAATTTCAGCCGATTCTCCCTGTACAACCGCAGTTACATGAATTCCCGCCTCCATTAACTCGTATGTTTTAGAGGGGACGGCACGCTTCAAAGGTTCCCAGTCAGCCAAATGCACCAAAGCTGTATCTGCCCATTGATAGCATTCTTGTAATCTTTCGAGCCCAACTTTGCCTTCAAACTCCGCATCGACCCCAAGTTCCTTTGCAAGTTTTTCAAGGGCAGGCTTTGCAGCTCCGTCCCCTAATAGTTTTAAACACACTTCCACCCCGTCGTCTTGGGCTATCTTCATTGCATAAAGCGCGTTCGACAAATGCTGAGCCCTCCCAATCGTTCCGGCATATACCACCTTTAGTGGTAGCTTTGTTTTCCTCTGCTGCTTTTCAGGCAATACCATCCCTTGAAAAACATTTCGAACAACACCAATAGGGATTTCTTCATATCCTGACTTCCGTCGGTTCTCCCCAATTTCAGCAGCCAAAAACGACGATGTCAGAATGAGCCCATCCGCCCTTTTAAGGGCATCGCCCACTGTCATTTCAACGAACGCAATTAGTAATTGAGCCGGCCCCTTACTCAAGAGCTTTTCCCGAAAAGAGGGCTTACCTACATCCTCATTCCATCGCTCCCAATCCCTAAGAAGATCAGGCCAAGCGTCCCTTAGATCAATAACGTAAGGCCTTCCGACTAGGCTAGCTATTAATCGAGTCACGATGGCGGTTGGCAGAGCCGGAACTGTCCCTACCACAATCTCTGCATCAAATTCTTTCAGCAGATTTCTCCTAGCTATTGCCGCCCACAACATCCCCCATGCAACGGTTGCTTGGTTCAGTATCCTCAGAGTTAGCGAACGTCCTGCCGGAACAAAGCCTGTGCGAAGAATCTTTTCGCCATTTTCACCAAATTCTAGAGATCGTGCCGGTTTAAACAGTTTCTTACGATGCCAAGTCCGAAACGAAACTTTTCTACTAAAATTTGGAGGAGGCGCGATCGCAAGTACTTCATGCCCAGCTTCACTCAATATCTTGCAGAACCATGACCACCTTCTCTGCGGAACGCTCACTTCGGGGGCCCAATACTGACTAACTACAAGAATGCGCATCCGCAACCTTTCTATTGCATTCGCTACGTCGTAGAGCACCGAATCCCTCAACGCGTGAGCTGAACATTACCACCCTCAACTCGCATTCTTCATAAGGTCTCAACTACTCCAGATACATACACCAAACACCCCACTGAACTGCTAATTTGTTTGTTCTCCACGCTCCCTATATAGTTAGGACTCGTTGCAGCGAGCGAAACCAATCGCTCAGCCGCATACACATATTCCTCCATAGCTCAGTTGGCAGAGCATTCGACTGTTAATCGAAGGGTCACTGGTTCGAGCCCAGTTGGAGGAGCGAAATGGCCGCTTGTATTTCAAGCGGCTTTTTGCTTTTCTATCTAGAATTCGCCCGTTGAGGGTTAAGGGTGGGTTTCCTCTGTTTAAAGAACATTTCCAGGCTTGGAAGTCAGAACGTATTTGATCTCAACTTTGCGGCTTGGGGCTCTGCTTCTTCTCTTTTACCCGCATGTTGTGGTGACTATTGTCGCGGAAATGCCGTGACGTTTAAATACTCGTCACTGATCTAGCGCTTAACAACGTGCACGTCCACCCCTCCAAAGAGACTAAAACAATTGACGACAACCTCTGGAGCGCTAGCAGGTAGGTCGGCCGGATCAATAGCTCCACGGTCAACCTTGATGTCGTGACCACCGAACAGACCAATGCCGCTAACGCGAACACGAAAGCCCTCGGGAATCCATACGTCGACACCACCAAAGATTCCAATCGCTTGGATGGTGGTTAGGTGGTCTCGCAGTGAGGCACCGCGCAGGTCGACATCTGTCCCACCAAAAATGCCCATCGTGGTGTGGCGAGAGGCGATGGGAGTACTTCGAACCGTGGTGCCACCGAAGATGCCCAAGGAAAGGCTCTGAGCACCACTCACGGATGATTCGACTTGAGCTAGTGCGCGGTCAACAGTCGTAGAGATCTCCCCATCCACAGTGGTCATCGCGTGAGAGCTCTTTGAGGTGACCTCATGGCTACCAAAGAGTACCGTTCCTGGATCCTCAAGGAGATCTGAAACAAGGTCGAGCAACTCGCCGCGCGTCGCCGCGTCGGCGCATGCAGAAGAACGTTCCTCAAATTCGGCGACGCTGAGTTGGCCGACTGACATCGCGTCAGCCAAGACTTGAGAAGCTGCGGTGCGTTGAGGATTAGTGCATTTAATGTCGCGTGGTTCCATGGCTTTACCTTACGTGGAACCGCTTGAATGGGCAGGGCAACTAGAAATACTCGCCTGCCCGTTCATCTCATTTCGCTATAGGTCAATACCTGGGTCAAAGTCCGGCAGACGCTCCCCTACGCCGAGGAGCTCAGCAATAGCAGCAACGGCACGCTCTGCGGCCTTACCGTCGCCATAGGGGTTAACAGCGTTGGCCATAGAGGTGTACGCAGCGTCATCGTCTAGCAACAGCTTGGCTTCCGCCACGATGAGACTACGGTTGGTGCCCACAAGTTTCACAGTGCCGGCAACAACAGCTTCAGGGCGCTCAGTGTTCTGGCGCATGACTAGGACCGGCTTACCCAGAGCCGGCGCTTCCTCCTGGACTCCGCCGGAATCAGTGAGGATGATGGTCGCACGGTCAAGCAGCTTGGTGAACTGATCGTACGGAAGCGGATCCGTGATGAGAACATTGGGCAAAGACTCGACTTCCGGAAGCACAGCTTCACGAACCTTAGGGTTCAGATGCAGTGGAAGTACAAAATTGATGTCAGAGTAGATTTCTGCAAGGTCCTTAACCGCACCACCTATCTCCTTCATCGCCTCAAAATTCTCGCGGCGATGAGTAGTGGCCACAACAAGACGCTCGCCTGATTCGAGCACCTCCTGCAAGGCAGGATTCTCAAGAACCGTATCCCAAGTGGCAGCCTGTAAAAGAGCATCAATGACCGTATTACCGGTGACTGTAATGCTCTTAGAGCGAACGTTCTCGCGGCGCAGGTTTTCCATTGAGCCTGCAGTCGGGGCAAGATGTAGCTCTGTTACTTGGCTAATGAGCTTGCGGTTGGCTTCTTCCGGGAACGGAGAATGGACGTTGCCAGTGCGCAATCCTGCCTCGAGGTGAATAATCTTCACCCCACGATGAAACCCAGCCAACGCCGCTGCCATTGCCGTGGAGGTATCGCCTTGAACGATAATGGCATCGGGAGCTTCAGCATCGATAACCTCGTCTAGCCCCTCTACTGCTCGCGAAACTAGGCGGTTCAAGCTTTGGCCAGGCTTCATCAGATGAAGGTCCCACTTCGGTTTAATTCCAAACATTTTGTTTACTTGCTCTAGCATTTCAAGATGCTGACCAGTGGAGACCGCGACTGATTCGAAACGCCCATCCCTATCCAAGGCAGTGATGACAGGAGCGACCTTGATTGCTTCCGGGCGCGTGCCATAAACGGTCACAATTTTCGGTCGGAGCATTTTTCTCCTTGGTGTGCGAGAAGTCAATCGTTCTTCTCTTTGAGATGGAAAATAGATTCGGCCTTAGTTCTTGGAGAAACTACAGCGAGACTATACACGGGGTTCCGCAGTCCACGACTGCTCACACCATCCGGACCTCGGAAAGTCTAGACACCGCCGCATTTATACACCGCACCAGCTCCTGTACGCGGCGGAATGGCCGAACTATTTGTTCTATTCCTCGCTCACGGTGACTTCGCGCGGCTCTTCAAGCCCGGCAGTACGGGGCTCAG
>OJLY01000275.1_pt1 | contig 37580 bp, 34 predicted proteins | sample 1597031 | NCBI WGS metagenome assembly OJLY01 (sample SAMEA3904673, study PRJEB24821) | metagenome | biome: Builtin; feature: hospital; material: surface | place: USA | collected 2013-06-03
GCGTCAGATGTGTATAAGAGACAGCTTATAGATTTTGCAGCACTTATTAGTTCTTTTTTATTTTTAGAACATTGTAGTACATCAAATTCATTAATACTTGATGCTTCTAGCTCTGTTAATAAAATTCTCTTATTTACCATGTTATTAAATCTGTAATTACTAAATTCATTAAAATCTCTTAAGTATTTGCTTCTATCTAATATTCCTTTTTTTCTCTTCTCTACAGAACTTTTGTTAAAACTATCCAATGATCCTGTACTAATCCCTATGTTGTACTGAGACATAACCTTAGGAATGGATATTATTTTCCCTTTACTATAGAGAAAAGTTAATCTTACAAAATCTCCAAACCAATACCCTCTTAAGCGTGAATCTAATTTTACTAATTCTTTTCTTATAAAATAAGAAGATGTATGAACTTTCCAAGACATGAAAACATCGAAGTCATTTAGTACATGTAAATTCCTCCAATTATTAAAGTAAATATTCTTTCTTTTATTATTTACATCCTTAATTATAGTATTATGAGTACACATAACACAATCTTTGTTTTTTTCCATTAAATCATATTGTAATTGTAATTTATTATTATCAAGCCATTTATCATCCCCTTCACAAATGGCAATATATTTGCCTTTTGCATTTGGAAGTAAAACATCATCTACTATCCTAACTCCTTGAGAATATAAATTTTTTTCTTGAAAATATACTCTTAACTTATCAGGATACCTAGATATATATTCTTTCAATATATTAGCAGTACTATCAGTTGATGCGTCATCATTTACTAGAACTTCATAATCGAAATTTGTTTTTTGATTTAATAAGCTATCTAAACATTCTCTTATAAATTTCTCATGATTATATGCAGTGCAAACAACTGTAACTTCTATATTACTATTCATCATTTCCTCCAAGCTTTACAAAACCACTAGAAATTGCAAAGTAAATTAAGTATCCAGCATCCGTTTTAAGAGCCTCACCGTAAAATACTAAAAACAATGCTAATATGCACATTATTTGCGAATTTAGAGTATACTCCTTATTTATTTTTTTCTTAAAAATCAGATTTATAAAAGTTGACAAATAAATTAGCAATCCAAAAAATCCAGCTTGTACAGTTGTGTATGTTGAAGAAAACCAATCATAATGAGTATAGTAAAAGTTATTAAAAAACATTGGATAGCTTCCCAACATTGATTTTGAATAGGCATTACCTAATCCCAAGCCAAAAATAGTTTTTAAAATATCTCCACCAAATAATTTGGAACAAACTGTAAAAATACCTGTAAATCTATTTAAATCACCACTTCCAGTATAACCACTACCGAACAATTGATCTTTAATGCCTTGAAAAGACATAGAATCATAGAACCAGGGATATTCTTTATACATTACCTGTAATCCAACAAATGAAATAGCATATACAAATATTATTAAAAATATATTAATTAAAAATTCTTTATATGTTTTCTTCTTTGCTATAAAATACCAGATATACAAAATAGCAAACTCTACAAAAAAAGCTTTTAACTCTATAATTGCAGATATAAACAAAGTTAAACCAACTAAAATTAAAAACCTATTTGTTTTAATTTTCTTTTGAGACCATTTTGTTAATGAATATACTATTACTACTAAAAAACTTACATTTACAAATGTATTCCCCCCTACCTCTGTACCAAACAATCCATTCAACATATCACCCCTTGTCCAAACTCCAGGAGGATGAAATGTTAGATATTGATATATTATGAAAATCAAATTAACAAAAAAGAAAACCATTAATATCTTATATATTTTTCTTATAGACTCAGAATCTAGAAATAAAGTACATGATAGAAAAAAAATTGGAAATCTAGCAAAGTTTCTGAATTCTATACTAAGTGTAGCTAAATTCCCACCCCATGTAGAGAAGTTCAGTATTCCAGTAATCGAAGAGAACAATAATAGAGTTGTATACAAAATTATTAATCCTCTAAATCCTATATTTTTTTTATTTTTTATCAAGCCGAAAAATAAAAAGATATTTAAAATATCAATCAAATATATTATATAGTCAGGAGCTTTGAAATTTTGTATTAAAAATCGTTCAAACAAAACAAATATAAGTTCTATAAATATTATTTTTTCAAAAATTTTATTATTAATTTTAATACTACTACTCACCTTGTTTTATCCTCCAAACTTTATATAGTAATCTTCTAGGAAACATTACTAAAATCATAAATAAGGCAATTCTTTTTTTAAAATCTATATATGGATTAACAAATATGTGTTTTTTATTTTTTCTAACTTCTTTTTCTAATTGTTTACATATTTCTGAATTTCTTGTTCTAACATCAGAATATAATTGTAATAGAAGCATCAATAAAGCTCTCAAATAAAAGTTATATGCCTCTTTATCAAAAATTTTATTATGCTTATTTGAATAATCTATTATTTCTTTACAACAATCTAAAAAGAATAGTTTATTTTCGTTAAATTTTTCATTTACTATGCTATCCTCTCTTTGATAATAGAAGTACTTAGGTTTTCCAGAAAATACAACTTTATTCGCCTTTAAAAATGTAGGTAAACCAACAGCAACATCTTCATATATCTTTCCATATGGAAACTTAATATCACTAAAAATTTCTCTATTGTACATTTTTTGGCAAACCATACATTGAAATTTTTTTTGTTTAAGTAGTTCTTTTATTGCATCTTCCTGATTATATACTAAATAATCATTATTATCTCCATAAGTAATTTCTTTCCCACTATCCCATATTAAGGCATAACCAACTATAGAAATATCAGCATTTTCTCTTTTAATATTACTATATAATTCTTCAATAAAATCTTTTTCAACCCAATCATCAGAATCTACAAATGCAATAAATGAACCAGACGATATTTCTATTCCTACATTCCTGGCATCTGATAAGCCACCGTTTTCCTTATGTACCACTTTAATTCTAGAGTCATAAGTAGCATAATCATCGCACATCTCAGGACACTTATCCGGACTTCCGTCTTCCACTAAAATAATTTCTATATTTTTATACGTCTGATTGATTAAACTTTTAACGCATCTATCTAAATATTTTTCAACGTTATAAATTGGCACTATAACACTAATTTTATCCTTCACTGTATAACCTTTCATTATGACATTAGAGATTATTCCAATCTATTTTGAATTTTTATAGATTCTATAATTTTCATTCAAAAACTCTCTCCAAGTTTTTAGCTTTATATTAACTTTCTTATCCATATTTTTAATTGCATTTTTTAATTCATCTACATTGCCAGCTTGAACTATAAATCCATTATTACCTATTACATCTTTAGCTCCAACATGGTCGCTTACGATCACAGGAACTCCAAAACTCAAAGCTTCAATAACAGTAAAACCAAATGTTTCATACCAAATACTTGGTGCTACAAGCATATCAGCTTCACTCATAATTTGAGCTAATTCGTCGTGCTTAAATCCTTCTTCTTTTACTAGCATATAGTCTTCTTTTTTTTGAACTGGACTAAATAAGTGTAATTGTATATTTTCATTTTCTTCCCACAATTGATCGCATGCTTTTTTTAATATATTCCATCCTTTATAAGGTTTTGTTGGTGCCAAATATAAAATCACTTTTTTTCCTGTATAAACTTTTTTTATAACTTGTTGTTTTATTCCCTGATGAACTATAGATATAACTTTGCTATCTTTAGGACTTATATATCTTCTATATATTTCTTCAGCTAATGTTGAATTGAAATGCATAAAATCAATTGATTCAAGCATTTCAACATAATAGCTTCTTAAATTTCTATATTTTTCAGATATCTTTTCAATATCTACGTCAGGCATTGATGGGAAATTTTCTTCATTAAAAAATTTATTTCTATGTGAATTTCTTAATTTTTTTACAATATATATATTTTTTATAAATCTATAGATAGGCGACTGAATGATTTTTATTTTTTTTAGCGACAAGGCTGACTCATTACATTGAATGCAATTTCTACATTCATTATCATTATCGCAACACTTCCCATTTCTAAAAAGAGTAACTTTTGGACAAATTCCAAAATAATCATGAGACGTAAATACTGTCCTTATTCCCAATTTATTTGCAGCCTTTATAAATTCTTTATGAATGCCCATCAATGTATGTATGTGAATAACTTCAGGATTTTCTTTTTTTAAAAATGACTTATAAATTTCTATATCACATGACTTGGTAAAGGCTGAAAATTCTTTAATTCCCTCATCTAAAGGTACTGGAATAGGATTTATAAGTTCGAAATTTAAAATCCCTTTTATTTTTTTTCTCTTTTTTATTTCAGGATTATATGAATATTTTTTTATTTCTCCAGGCCACATAGCCATAACAACATGCCCATCTTCAGCTTGCGACTTAGCCAAATCAAAAGCATATTTAGTTAAGCCTCCGCTTCTATATGGAGGAAATCCTAAAAAATAATGTAAAATTCTCAACTTATTTCTCCCGCTACATTAACTAATCATTTAAAAATACTTCTTCATATTTTGAACTTATTATTTCCCAAGTATAAGCTTCTCTGACTCTTTTTCTTGCTTTTTCTCCAAGTTTAGATATTTCTTCATCAGTTAATTTGTCGGCTTTATTTATTAGCCTTGCAAGATCTCCATCTTTTCTGCTCCAATACAAAGCAGCATCTTCAGCCACTTCTTTGTTAAATCCTACATCAATCAATAAATTTAAATCTGTACTACCTAAAGCCTCAATTAAGCTTGGATTGGTACCTCCTACGGTATGACCGTGGAAATATGCGTAGGCATTTTCTCTAATTTTCTTTAGCAATTCTTGATCATATACCGTTCCTACAAATTTAATTCTAGGGGATTTTTTGAAATGTAGTTTTTCTTCTAACTCATTTAAAAATTTGTCGTTTACATTTGTTATTAGGGCAAAATCTCTTTTGCTTTTGCTTTTCATAAATTCACGTATCATTATTTCATATGAATTTTCTGGTACAAATCGTCCTACAACTAAATAATAGTCTTTTTTAGATAAGCCTTTATCAGCATACCAATTTAAAAGTTTTTCGTCATCATCTTTTAATTTGCTAGGATTAAGATCTGCTCCGTATGCTATATAAGTTGTTTTTGGATCTTTTCCCCTTATTCCTTTTCCATCATAGGATTTGTGAATATATTTTTCTATATTTATAGAGTCACAAATTACAAGGTCTGACCATTTAACCATAATTGATTCTGATATTTTCCAATATTTTCTTATTGGTGCTGACCACTTTGCCCTCATCCATTCATGTCCATCTGGATTTAGATAAACTTTACCACCTAGTTTGTGAATTTTTTTATAGAAATGTTTAGCAAATGAACCTATCCTACACGCCATTATATAGACAATTGGCTTTTCAATATTATTTTCTTTTATATATTTAATACTTTCTTGAAGAGCTTTTACATCATAGTATATAGCTTGGGCAGGGCCTATTTGTGGTATAGGAATTTTGAAACATCTAGCATTATGAAATTCAAATTCATTTTCAGATATTTTCTTAACCCCATCTATCTTACTTTCATCCATAGACCCATCGCCATTAGCTTTACAAGCAACATGATATTTAATATTCTTGTTATTCTGATGATATTCTGTTAATTTGTATACGAAAGTTTCATAGCCTCCATAGGCTCCTAAACTTTTTGCTCCTACTAGAAAGACATTTTGTACTTTATTATTTTGATCCATTTGATTCTCTAATTATTTACTTTAATACTTAAAAGCATCCTCAATCCCTAACCACTTCTGGTCTTTGTCGGATAGATTCAACTTGCTTCCATCTTCTAACTTATAGCCTTCTGCAGATGCAGATCCTTTATATTCTCCTACAAGCTCTGGCCATTCTATTCCTATCTTAGGGTCATTCCATGCAAGACCGCCTTCATCTCCTGGATGGTAAAAATCTGTGCATTTGTAACAAAATTCTGCCACATCGCTTAATACCAAAAATCCATGGGCAAATCCCTCTGATATATAAAATTGTTTTTTATTTTCTTCTGTAAGCTCTACTCCGTACCATTTTCCGTAGGTTTTACTATCTTTTCTTAGGTCTACCGCTACGTCAAATACTCTACCCTTTATTACTCTTACAAGCTTTCCTTGTGGAAATTCTTTTTGAAAATGTAGGCCTCTTAGAACTCCTTTTATACTCATACTTTGGTTATCTTGTACAAAATTCATATCTAATCCTGCTTCCTTCATGTCATTTTGATTATAGGTTTCCATAAAATATCCCCTATCATCTCCATGAACTGTTGGTTCTATTATATATAAACCTTCTATTGGAAGTTTACTAACTTTGATTTGTCCCATTTTCTATCCTTTTAATATTCTATTAATTTTAAATATCTTTCTAGTGCATCTTGCCATGTAGGAAGTGGTTTAAAGCCTCCTTTTATTAATTTTGATTTATCTAGTCTACTGTTATATGGTCTTTTTGCTTTTGACTGTCCATATTCTTTTGTTGATACTGGATTTACTTTGACCTTATATCCTGCTTGCTTAAATATTTCACAAGCAAAGTCATACCAAGAAATATACCCACCTTCGTTTGTAGCGTTATAGATTCCATATTTTTCTGTTTCTATCATATCTACCAACAATCTTGCCAAATCGTAAGTGTATGTTGGAGTTCCTATCTGATCTGAAACGACTTTTAAATTATCGTAAGTCTTTGCAAGTTTTAGCATTGTTTTTACAAAATTATTTCCATTTACTCCAAATACCCAGGCAATTCTAACTATGAAAAATTTTTCTAGGTATTTTCTCACAAATTCTTCGCCTTCAAGTTTTGTTTGTCCGTATATATTTAATGGTTTATATTCTTCGCAATCTTCTTGCCAAGGAGTTTCTCCTTCTCCGTCAAAAATATAGTCCGTTGATAAATAGAGCATTTTTGCATCTATTTTTCGGCTTGTCTTTGCTATGTTTTCTGTTCCATAGGAATTTATTTTTCTAACTTTTTCTATATTCTCTTTTTCTTCAGCAAGATCAACTGCTGTCCAAGCTGCACAATGAACTATGGCATCTGGTTTTATTTCTGTTAAAACTTTTTCTACTTTTTCTTTGTCAGTTATATCAAGTGGAACATAGGGCATATTTGCAACTGGACTATCATCATTTATTCTTGAATGATTTTCTGAAATATCTGATCCAATCGCTTGGTGTCCTCTTTTGTAAAGCTCATTCATTACATCATGTCCAAGCTGTCCTGCAACTCCTGTTACAAATACTTTCATTTGAATTTCTCCATTATCTATTTTCGTACATTTTCTTGTAATAGTTTTGATATTCTCCAGAAATTATTTCTTCCCACCATTGTTTATTATCTAAATACCATTTTATTGTCTTTTTGATTCCGTCTGCAAATTTTGTTTCTGGTAACCAACCAAGTTCATTGTGAATTTTTGTCGGATCTATTGCGTAACGCATATCATGACCCTTTCTATCTGTAACATATGTGATTAAATCTTCTGACTTTCCTAACTCATCGCAAATTAATTTCACAATGTCTATATTTTTCATTTCGTTATGACCACCAACGTTATAGACTTCTCCATTTTTTCCATCATGAATTATTTTGTCTATAGCTGAACAATGATCATCAACATAAAGCCAATCTCTTACATTTAGACCTTCTCCATATACTGGTAGAGGCTTATCTGCTAGACAATTAGCAATCATCAAAGGTATTAGTTTTTCTGGGAATTGGTAAGGACCGTAATTGTTTGAACAACGGCTTATAGATATTGGTAGACCATAGGTTCTATGATAAGCTTGAACTAAGAGGTCAGCACTCGCCTTAGATGAACTATATGGTGAACTTGTATGAATTGGTGTTTGCTCTGTAAAAAGTAAGTCAGGTCTATCTAGTGGTAGGTCCCCATAGACTTCATCTGTACTTACTTGGTGGAATCTTTGTATTCCATACTTGTTGCAAGCATCCATCAATACTGCTGTACCAATTATATTTGTATCGAGAAATATCTCAGGATTTTCGATTGATCTATCTACATGGCTTTCTGCTGCAAAGTTTACTATTATGTCTGGTTTTTCTTTTTCAAATAATTCGTATACTGCATCTCTATCACATATATCTATTTTGTGAAAGCTAAAATTTTTATTTTCCATAACTGGTTTTAGAGTTGATAGGTTTCCTGCGTAGGTTAGGTTATCTACGCATATTATCTTATAATCTGGATGTTTATCTAGCATATAAAATATGAAGTTACTTCCTATAAATCCTGCTCCACCTGTTACTATAATTTTCATTCTTTACCTCTCTTTAATGCAATTGATCTTTATATTTCCCATCAAGAACATCTTTTAAGTACTTTCCATATTGATTTTTCTTCAAAATTTCATAGACCTTTAGAACTTGCTCTTTTGAAATCCATCCATTTAGATAAGCTATTTCTTCTAAGCAAGCTATTTTTCTATGTTGATGATTTTCTATTGTTTTTACAAAATTTGTAGCCTCTACTAATGACTCGTGTGTTCCTGTATCAAGCCATGTAAATCCTTGACCTAAAAGCTCTACATTCAGAGAGTTTTTTTCTAAATAAATTTTATTTAAATCGGTGATTTCGAGTTCTCCTCTTTGACTTGGTTTTAAACTTTTTGCATATTCTACAACTTTATTATCGTAAAAGTAAAGTCCTGTTACGCAATAATTGCTTTTTGGTATTTGAGGTTTTTCTTCTATTGATATAGCCTTACCTTTATCATCAAATTCTACAATTCCAAATCTTTCTGGATCATCTACATAGTATCCAAATACTGTTGCACCTAGTCCTTCTTCTGCATTTCTTACAGCAGTTTGTAATCTTTCTTTAAGTCCGTGTCCTGAAAAAATATTATCTCCCAAAACCATAGCTACGCAATCATTTCCAATAAACTTTTCTCCAATTATAAAAGCTTGAGCTAGTCCATCTGGACTTGGTTGAACTTCGTATTGGAGATTTACTCCAAATGTATGCCCATCTCCTAATAATTCCTCAAATCTTGGGGTGTCTTCGGGAGTTGAAATAATAAGTATATCTCTAATTCCTGCGTTCATCAAAACAGCCATTGGATAGTATATCATTGGTTTATCATATACTGGCAAAAGCTGCTTCGAAGTGACTGTTGTGAGTGGATATAGTCTTGTTCCAGAGCCACCTGCTAAAATAATCCCTTTCATAAAATCTCCTTTTACTTCGATCCATCCCTCTTAAAGACAACCAAAAATGTCTTTAGAAGAATTTTAAAATCTAGTCCTATATTCCAATTCTCTATATATTCTCTGTCTAGCTTTACGACTTCTTCAAAATCTGTGATGTTGCTTCGCCCACTCACTTGCCACATGCCCGTTATACCCGGCTTTATAGCTAGCCTTACCTTATGGTGAGGTTCGTAAAGAGCTGTTTCTGATAGAAGGGGTGGTCTTGTGCCTACTAGGGACATGTCTCCCTTTAAAACATTAAAAAACTGAGGAAATTCATCCAGACTAGTTTTTCTTATAAAATTCCCAATCCCCTTCTTTTTCCTACCGTCAGCTAGGATTTTGTTTCCAATTATACGAGGGTCAAAGTCAAGCTTAAACATTCTGGCATCACCATATTGATTGCTTTTCATAAGTTCAGCTTTTCTTTCTTCCGCATCCATGTACATACTTCTAAACTTATACATTTTGAAAATCTTACCGTTTCTTCCTACACGGTCTTGGGCAAAAAATATCGGACCTGGTGATGCAATATATATGATTGGTCCTATAACTATACACGCAAGGAGTGTAAATATACATCCTACAAGTCCTGCTACTATATCCATTAGTCTCTTAATTAAAACTTGTCTTGTAGAAACGTAGTTAACGCTAGTAGTTATTACAACATAATCTCCAAGCTTTTCGACTAGCTGTTTTTTGCCTTTTTCTTGGACAATATTTCTCACGTTGTAATGAACAGGAACTCCTGTTTCTACTAATTTATCTATTAGCTCATTTGGATAAGGAGAGTCCTCACTTAAAACTATCAGTACTCCATCAATCCATTCCTGACAAACATAGTTAGCTACAGATTCTTCATCAGCAACTACATCTATTCCTTCTATCTTCTCACCTACAAGGTTTTTATCAACTATTACAAGTCCTGATACCAAATACCTACTATGGATGTTATTTCCTATATCTTTTATCAAATCAGATACCCCTGATTCATCTGATATAAGCAGTAGCCTATTCTTCTTTTCTTTACTTGTATGATTTTTTTTGTACTTCTTGTAATATATTCTAACTAAGTAAGTTAAAATTATGTAGATTATAAATGTTAGAAGCAAGCTTAATCTAGAGAAGTTTTGTCCTTCTTGTAGCATAAATAGATAGAGTAGCTCAAGACCAACTACGAACATAGCATGCTTTAGGGTAACTGCAAACTCCACATAATAGCCCCTCTTGTATACTGAATTGAAAGTCCCATAAACAAATATTACCAATAAATTTATCAATTCAATAACAAGGGCGATATTTCTATAGATAGTCTGATTGTAAGGGTTAAGCCCGTAGCCACTTATTCCATAAGCTAGAATATAAGCTATTTGCAAGCACAACATATCTAGTAATATGAAGTCTAGATGCTCCAACCACCTCTCAGTATCTTTCCTATACATATTTTCTCCTTGTATCATTTTTAGCTCGAAATTCTAGTTAATAAGATTTAAACAAGCCCTTTTCATAAATATTTTATAAAACTACTATACATTATTGTAGAAAATTTTAAACATTATTTGCTCATAATTTTTAAGTTTATTTTTTAATAAATTTTCTCTCAATCTTCTCCATCAAAGTATTTATCTCACAAATATTTGAGTGATATATGATTAATAGATAAATACAAGCAGATACTAAAATTGTGAGAAGTAACGATAGAATTTCTGATATGTTATTCGATAGGAAAACAAATGCCCCATTCGCCACAAGCACCATAAATATCGATCCTAGGGTGATTTTTCCTATAGACTTCATATTTCTTACATCTTTTACTTTACCAAACTTCTTGAAATAAACAAAGATTATTAACAAGCTTCCTACAGCAGTCGATATCGAGGTTGCTAGACCTATTCCGTCTAGGCCTATTTCTTTTGCAAGAATCCAGTTGAGTGTGACATTAATAGCCTGCTGGATGAGGATTACTATAAGTGGCGACTTGGAGTCTCCTACTGCGTAGAAACTGTTTGAGATTATTTTCATAAAGGTGATGAAGATAATGTAGGGTGCGTAAGAGACTAGGAGTGATGATACGAGTGCTGCATCATGGGCCGTGAAGGCGTTTCTCTCGTAGATTAGGCTAATAATAGGCCTTGCTAGAGTCATCATGCCGAAGGTAGCAGGGATTACTAGGGCAAGGGTTAGGATTAGGGCGCTTGCTGTCTTTTCCTTCATTGCATCTATTTTCCCTTCATTGCCAAGTTTTGCCACTTGGGGGAAGGTGATGGTGGCTATGTTGATTGTAACAACTTCCACTATGAAGTCGAGCATGTTTTCTGTGTAGAATACCTTGGCCACTGTGTCGATTCCAAGTATGCCTGACGCCATGGACTTATCTATTAGGACAGAGATCTTGTTGGCGGCGTTGGATATGATGATTGGAATCATAATGGCAAGGAGGTACTTGATGTAGGGGTCCTTGAACTTTAGTTTCTTCTCATAGGAAAAGCCCTTCTTCTTGCTGGCAAATGGGAATCTGATAAACTGGACGATGTTTCCTATAAGGGCTCCTATGATGAGGATATAGGGATTATCGAAGACTCCCGTAAGAAGGGTTGCAGAAATTACAAATATATTTAAGATTATCTCTGTGACTACTGGGTCGATGAAGTTATTTCGCACGTTGAGAAAACCTCTGATGACCGCAGAGTAAAGGAAGGCAAAGATTGACACTGCCATGATCCTGGTAAAGGATGTAGCCATGTCGTGGGTTTCGCCTATAAGTTTGGGTGAGAAAATCTTAGATATCGGACCTGCAAATATTATTATTAGGAAAAAGATAATAGCACCGTAGACCATTAGGACATTGATAAGGTTGGAGGTAAAGCTATTGGCCTCAGCCTCCCCCTTGTCCGTACGAATCCTGGTATAGACTGTTATATAGGCAGAGACAATCCCTGTGATGACGGTATACATCATGATGTCAGGGATGGTAGTGGCAGTGACATAGATGGACTTGATATCCCCTGCCCCAATGACAGCTGCCATAACAGATTCACGGACAAAGCCAAATATTTTTGATAAAATTGTAATAATCATCAATAGGATGGTTGTGTGTCCCATATCTTTTCCTTTTTTGTTTAATGGTTTGTTTAGTTAGGTGGTTGCTTAAATTGGTTGAACTTTTTTATTTGCGTGTCGTCGTAGACGTGAGGTTTCTCCACTTCGGTCGAAACAAGGGAGAGGGAGAGAAAACTCTTTTTTCTTTCAACCTTATATCGAGCTTAGTCGAGATATCTCTTCCCTCCACCCCTTATGTCGAGCGTTGTCGAGACAACTCTTTGGATTTTGTAGATAAAACAATCTCTATTATCTACGTGTCATCATAGACTGTATATCTCTCACATGCGTTCGAGATGGCGTAAATTTTGTTTAAATTTATCTCAAGGTTACAGATTTATGTTTTGATATTGGTAAATGTGTGAGATTTCTCCACAAGGTCGAAATAAGGGAAATAGAAAGAAAACTTCGTTTTCTTACATCCCTTATATCGAGCGGAGTCGAGATATCTCATTCCTTCCACCCCTTATGTCTAATGGGTCTGGCCACAATGAACATAAGTGAATTGATGGCAGCCCTTAATCGAGGAAGCCCTCGTCATGGGCCACTGTTTTGCAAAGCAAAATAGTGCAGTATCCTTTGTTAAGGAATAACAAAGGATAAAAGAACGATGAATTTCGTTCTAAATCAATAAGATAAAGGTCAACTACGCTTGTCCTGAGGCCGCAAACTACCGTCGAGCGTTGTCGAGACATCTCTTTACTTATTGTTTTCCACTATATTATTATGAATATTTTCTATGGAGTCCTTGCTTGGGACCATCATGTATAGGCTCGCATTTGGCATTAGGTAAGAGTCAAGGTCCATGGTTCCTTTTCCTTTTAGGGCTTCGCTTTCTATTTGCCATTCGCCTCCGTCGGCTAGTTGTTTGTTGACTAGCTCTATCATTTTCTCGTATGACACGTCTGTATTGACTGATTCTAGGGCTATGTCTGCTATTTCGTTGAAGTTTAGGAGCATTTCAGTGCTTAGCATTTTTCTTATGATTCCTGTTAGGACTCGGGTGTGATTTTTCCCTCTGTCGAAGTCTCCCTCTTCTAGATTGTATCTTTCTCTGGAGAAGGCAAGTGCCATGTCTCCGTCCATTTCTATCTTTCCTTGAGGGAATTCATAACCTCCATGGGTTGAGGTAAAGGCGGTTGGGTTATCAACTGTGATTCCTCCTAGGGCGTTTATGAGTTCTACTAGAGTTGTGAAGTTGACCTTGCCATAGTAGTCGATCTTGATATCTAGAAGTGCCTCTATACTCTTGATTGAAGTATCTACTCCGTAAAGACCAGCGTGGGTTAGCTTGTCGTACTTGTCCCCTTCCCCTCCTATGGATAGGTAGGTATCTCTTGGGATAGTTGTGATTAGGATTTTCTTATCTTTTGGATTGACACTTAGGACCATGTTGACATCAGACCTTGATACGTTGGAAAGGCTACCTGATGTGTCGATTCCTGATAGGAAGATGTTGAAGGATTGATCCTCTGCGACTTCTTTCTTATCTTCTTTCTTCTTCTCTACACCTTTCACTAGAACAGACTCGAGTACACGGGTTTTCTCAGAAAATCCCTCGATTGTCTCATCTAGGATTGGTCTAAAAGATTCGTTAAGAAGCATAACCTCAGCATCTCCATCTAATAGGGCTGTGGCAGAAGCTTGATAATTGTCGAAGTTTCTTTCAGTTAATTCCTTTTTATAATCTTCCTTGTACTTGGCAAAGGCCTTGGAGGAATTGTCCTTATCCATGTCTCCTGCTGTGGCGATTTCCTTATCTCCTATGTCTGCAAGGCTTTTAATTTCAGAATCCTTCAATACAACATAGCTCATCTCGTTGGTGGCTTGGATAGCCTTGTTGTTAATATCAGAAACTGTCTTGATAGACTTGTTGGCATAAGATAGGAAGGTGATCTCACCTATGCTTAGGATTAGAAGGAATATGATTATTATAGCCTTCAATACATTCGAGTTTTTCTTTCTTATAAATCCTATATACAAAAAAATACAAAGAATTATCCCAATTGTGACGGCTATGGCCAGTCTATATTTGTGAGGGAGAATCTTGTATTTGTATAGGAAATAAAAGAATATAACATTGATTATGGTAGCCAAAATGACTACAGTTTTTGTAAAAATAGATTTCTTCATTTTCTTTCCTTATATAATATATTAATTGTTTCTCTGAATCATAGTATAACAAGCTAGTGATTTTGTCAAGATTATGTATGTGAAATTTTATGGGAATAAAGGAGAGAAAACTTCTTTTCTCCCTCCTCATATCGAGCGTAAGTCGAGATATCTCTTTACTGCCCACCCTTATGTCGAGCGTAGTCGAGACATCTCATATTAAATATTCCACTCTCTGCCTCAAAAAAGACCGCCCGGCTCTGAGAGGACTATGTGAGAGGTCTACAGAACCGTGGGACATATCTGTTTTAAGATTCCCTTAGTTATGTATTATCGTAGATAACTTGAACTTTTATATATGCGTGTCATCATAGACTGTAGATCTCTCACCTCCGTTCGAGATGGTGTATTGTTAGATTAAGTTTATTTTCTATGTATATTGACAATTATTTGATATCAGTGACTGCGTGAGACCTCTCCGCTACGGTCGAGGTAAGGGTAATAGTTGGAAAGCATAGCTTTCCTTCCCCCCTTATGTCGAGCGTAGTCGAGACATCTCTTACTATATTCAGTATTTAATATTAAAAATATCCTCGTTTTGCCACCTCGAACTTTATGTGAGAGGTCTACAGAACCGTGGGACGTGTTTGATTTTAGATTTTGTAAGCCAGACATTTACGTAGATTACTTAATCCTTATTATTTACATGTCATCATAGACTGTTGATCTCTCGTCGCTTCGCTCTGTCGAGATGGAATATTTTTTGTTTGAGTTTGCTTTCTAAGTATATGGATTATCATCTGATGTAGGTAATTAAGTGAGACCTCTCCGCTGCGGTCGAGGTAAGGGAAAAGGAGAGAAAACTTCGTTTTCTTACCCTTATGTACCCCTTATATCGAGCGTCAGTCTAGGCATCTCATATCTCTCCCCATTTTCCTCAATATAAAAGGAGCTTTCGCTCCTTTGTTCATTAGTATTCGTAATCGTCGTTTCCTAGGTAGGCGTCTTGGGTAAAGTTTATACCTAGTTTTCTTAGCATGGATCTTTGGCTGTCTTCTAGGAGGACTGTAGAGTGGGCATCTAGGCCCTTTAGTTTGCCAATTTGTTCTATAGCCATGTGGCTTAAAGGATTGGTTGTGCCTGAGATTGAGAGGGCTATTAGCATTTCGTTAGCTGATAGGGATGTTTCCTTGCCTCCCAGGGATTTGGTCTTGAGATTTGAAACTGGCTCTATGATGTGTGGTGATATCAAGAGGAGTTCGTCGTCAAGTTTACCCAGTTTCTTTAGGGCATTTAGGATAGCAGCTGATGGGGCTGACAAGAGGTCGCTTTTCTTGCCTGTAATGATCTCTCCTGTCTCTAGCCTAATGGCGAAGGCTTCTTTTCCGGTCTTTTTCGCCTTTTCTCTCGCCTTTACTGCGACTGTTCTATCTTCCGGGCTTATTTCAAGCTGACTCATTAGCATTTCGATTTTTTCTACTGCATGGTAGCTTTCCTTGGCATATCTAAAGTCAACTAGGGTATTGTAGTATCTTCTAATAATCTCTTCCTTGCTGGCAAGCTTCACCCCTTCTTCGTCTTCTATGCAGAATCCCACCATATTGACACCCATATCTGTTGGAGACTTGTAAGGGCAAGAACCCATGATTTTCTCGAACATTTTCTTAAGTATAGGGAAGGCTTCTACGTCTCTGTTGTAATTTACTGCAAGCTCCCCATAGGCATCTAGATGGTAAGGGTCGATCATATTTACATCGTCAAGGTTAGCGGTAGCTGCCTCATAGGCCATATTTACAGGGTGCTTGAGGGCGAGGTTCCATATTGGGAAGGTCTCAAACTTGGCGTATCCTGCGTTGATTCCTGCTTCGTGGTCCAGATACATTTGGGAAAGGCAGGTCGCCATCTTACCTGAACCTGGTCCTGGTCCTGTGATAACCACTAGGGGTCTTGTTGTCTTTACTCTCTCGTTCTTGCCAAAACCATCCTTAGATATAATGTGGTCGATGTTGTTTGGATAGCCCTGTATATCGTAGGTCTTGTAGCTTGCGATTCCTAGGTTGTCCAAGTACTTTTGGTACTTCACGGCCTTGGGTTGGTTATCAAATTGGGTTATGATAATTCCATTTACCAAAAATCCATAGTCTTCGAAGGCTTCCTTTAGCCTTATAGTTTCCGCATCATAGGAGGTCTCGTTGTCTCCTCTAATCTTGTTGTTTTCAATATCGTTGGCATTGATGGTTATTATAATCTCACAAAGGTCCTTGAGGTTATAGAGCATCCTGAGTTTTGAGTCAGGTAGAAAACCAGGAAGCACCCTTGATGCATGGCTATCATCAAAGAGCTTGCCCCCAAACTCCATATAGAGCTTATCAAAATGAGAAATCCTCTCCTGAATCTTTTCCGACTGCAATTTTATATACTTATCATTATCAAAAGCTTTCTTCACGTCATCCTCCAATCATATCTAAATATTATACCTAGATTTGTGGGAGATGGAAAGATTGGTGAGGTGAAATTTGTATAAGAATTCTCATATTATAATTCTATCATATATTTAGTTAGCATTATATAGTACGTAAACTTTATAAGTACATACAACACTTTATATCTGCCACCTCGAAAAAAAGCCCGTCCTAATATGAGAGGACTATGTGAGAGGTCTACAAAACTTTTAGAAGTGTTTGATTGGAGATTTTTTTATTTAGTTATTTACATAGATAACTTGAACTTTTATATCTACATGTCATCATAGACTGTAGATCTCTCGTCGCTTCGCTCTGTCGAGATGGCGGTTGAATTGTATATACTATATATCAAAGTATTGAAACACATACACGCCACCTCGAACTTTATGTGAGAGGTCTACAGAACCTTGGGACGTGTTTGATTGGAGATTTTGTAATTGAGGTATGATCGTAGATGACTTACACCATATGATTTACATATGAAATTTTCGTAGGTATTTAGAAATTATCAACTTTTATATCTTAATTGGGTATAGTGAAATTAATAACATTTTCTTTAAGGAGTAATTATGAGTCATTTTGTTTATTTGCTTACTGACAAAACAAATAGTAGATATTATATAGGTTATACCAACAATCTTATAAGGAGAACTTACGAGCATAGGAACCATCTGAAGAAAGGGAGTTTTTCTGATAAGTATAATATTGGGAAGCTTGTTTATTATGAAGTATTTGAAGATTACGAAAATGCTAGAGAAAGGGAAATTCAGATGAAAAAGTATAGTAGGACAAAAAAGGAAGCTCTTGTTAATTCTTTAAATCCTGAATGGAAGGATTTGTATTACGATATTATTAAGTAATTTATTTTACATACTATTATTTATTTTACCATAGAGATTATCAGATCTAGCTTTATGTGGGATTTATATGGAACTTTAGTATTTGTTTGATATGAGTTTTTGCTAGTTAGGTATGAGCATAGATAACTTAAACCGTATTATTTACATGTCATCATAAACTGTAGATCTCTCGTCGCTCCGCTCTGTCGAGATGGCGAGATATATACTATATTTCAACGTTTTAAAAGTATAATTTCCAAATTTTCGCCACCTCGAACTTCACGTGAGAGGTCTGCGGAACTTTGGGACGTGTTTGGCTGGAAATTTTGTAATTTAGGTATGATCGTAGATGACTTAAACCGTATTATTTACATGTCGTCATATACTGTAGATCTCTCAGTCGTACCTCCTTCGAGATGGCGGGGTATATGCCATACTTCAATATTTTACAAGTATATCATTAGTACCTTTGTTTAATACCTCCCCACACAAAAAGCCCTAATCAACACATGATTAGGGCTTTATCTTTATTTATCTTCTATTTTTTCCCAGCCTTCGGTTTTGTATTCGTTTCCTTCTGGGTCAATCCAGAAGGCTTCTACTTTGTTTTCGGCTGCTTTTTTTAGTCCTGTCTCGTGGTCTACTATGAAGAAGTAGGTTGAGAGGGTGTCTGCTAGGGCTATGCTGTCTGCTTTTACTGATACGGATTTCCATTTGTCGGATGGGTATCTGGTGGCTGGGTCTATGATGTGGTGGTAGTTTTTGCCGTCTACTGTGAAGTATCTTTGGTAATCGCCGCTTGTTACTACTGATGTGTCCTTGACGTTTACTATTGAGGAGTATGGGTTTTCCTTATCTTCTAGGAAGGGATTTTGAACTGCTATTTTCCAATTTCCTTCGCTGTTGTTTGGGTTTTCTCCTATGATTACGTCATCACCACCTACAGAGAGGATTCCTTTTGTAAATCCTGCTTCTTTTAGTTTTTCGGCCATTTTCTCTGTGGCGTAGCCTTTACCGATTGCTCCTATGTCTATTTGGACATTTGGGTCGTTGATGTAAACTGTGGAGTTTTCTTTGTCTATTTCAATGGCATCTATGTTTTCGTGCTCACTTTTTTTGATGAGCTCATCTTCTGGCGGGATTGCTGCCTTTTCAGGATTATCTATGGACATTTCCCTGTATTGATGCCACAAGCCTAGGAGTGATCCCATAGCTATGTTGATGTTTCCGTCTGTTAGTTCGTACATTTTCTTTGAGTATTCGATTAGCTCAATTATTTCTGGGTCTACCTTGACTGGCTCGATTCCTGCCTTTTCGTTGATTGTTCTGAAGTTGTTTACTCCTTCGAAGGAATCGTAGGAGTTGTAGAGCTTGTGGTATCTGGCTAGCTCTTCTTCTAGGACATCACACTGTTTCGTAAAGCTTTCTTTATCATCAGAGTAGGTTAGGAGGGTAGTTACTGTGTCGAAATATTCGTAGTAGGTTTTGTCAAGTTTTGGCACTTCGGCACTTGGCTTTTCTGCTTGATTTTCTCCTACATCTTCTGCTTTTGTGTCTTCCTCTGCCTCTTTCTCCTCTACTTTTTCTTCAGCTTGGCTTACTTGGTCCTTCTTATCTTCTGTTTTATTTGCTCCATTGGCACAGGCTGTTATGACAAGGGCCATGGCCAAGGGGTAAAATACTTTCTTTATTCTCATAGTTTGTTTATGTTAATTGTCTCCATGTCTTTGTTTACTGGGATTGATTCTTCAAGAGCCCATGTTAGTAATATATCCGCTGCTGCCTTGTCTCTAAAGGAGTTCCATTGTTCTTCAAGTCCTTGTTCGTAGACTATATCGAGGAATTCCTCTCTTGGGGCGATTCCCTCGTAGTTGTCTAGAAAGTTATCCCTTTGGTGTCTGTCAAGGCTTGCAACAAAGGCCTCTCTGAGTCTTTGGCTATCTAGCTCATCTGCTGTTGGCAAGAGCAAGAAGTTTTCTACGTCTGCGTCTATATCTATATAATTTTCTTCTATGTCTTCTGCGGTTTGGATTTCCTTGTTGATTCTTATAAAATCAAGGGATTCTGTATTCAACCACATATTCTTAAGATATGAATCTTCATCTATCAAGGTCCATTTTTCAACTAACCATGATAGATTGATTGGTTTTCTTACTTTCATATTATTTTATTTTTAGTACTATTGCTTCGTATTCCCAAAGCTCCAATACTAAATTGTTTCCTTTCTCTATTTTTATATTTCTCTTATCCCATCTACTTCCACCATAGGTCTCAGAAAGCGAATCCAAGACTTCGACAAATTCTACTTCTTCATCGTAAGGTATCTCGTAACGAGCCTTGTAGGTGTTAGTCATGTTGAGGACTACAAGGTATCTATCGTCTCCGGCTTTTCTTTCGTAGGCGAAAACAGAATTTATATTATCATCTACTACTTTCCAGGAAAATCCATCTTCTTCATAGTCTTTTTCGAAAAAGGCAGGACTTTCTAAATAAAGGGCGTTTATGTCCTTGACGTAGCGGTGGATATCGTCATGTGTTGGGAATTTGAGTATATCCCAATTAATCGATTCATGCTCATCCCATTCGTCAAAGGTTGCGATTTCATTACCCATAAAGTTAAGCTTCTTGCCAGGATGGGTCATCTGGTAGGTGTAGAGGAGCTTAAGCTCTTTGAACTTCTCCTCGTAGGATCCTGCCATCTTATTAATCATGGCACCTTTCATGTGCACTACCTCGTCGTGGCTTAGTGGTAGGATAAAGCGTTCGTTGTAGTAGTAGAACATGGAAAAGTTGATATTTGCCTGATGGTTGACCCTGTTTATAGAATCTGTCTTAAAATACCTTAGGGTGTCGTTCATCCAGCCCAAATCCCACTTGTAGTCAAAACCCAGTCCTCCATCTTCGACTTTGCCTGTAACTTGTGGGTAGTCTGAGGAGTCTTCTGCTATGAGCATAACATTTGGGAAGGCCTCGTGAATGGTTTTGTTAAGGTCCTTAATAAATTCGATATTGTCCTTGTGGACTCCACGGTTCTTGTTGCCATTGTAGTGGATCATGTAGCTTACTGCGTCGATTCTTATTCCATCAAAGTGGAAGTTTTCAAGCCAATAGGTCATTGCTGATTTCATAAAGCTTCTGACATGGCCCTTGGAGTAGTCGAAGTTATTAGATCCCCACTCGGAGTATTTAAGGTCGGGATAAACTGACTCATACATGCCCGTTCCATCAAAATGGTCTAGACCGAAGTAGTCGCTAGCAAAATGAACTGCCACCATATCTAGGATTACCCCGATTCCATTTTGGTGGAGAATATCGACAAATTTCTTTAGGTCCACCGGACTTCCAAAACGGGAGCTTGTCGCAAAAAATCCGCTCGATTGATAGCCCCAGGATGGATAGTAAGGGTATTCGGTTATAGGCATGATTTCCACGTGGGTGTAGTTCATTTCCTTGACATAGGCTACTAATTTATCAACTATATCGAGGAAATTAACATTGTCATTATATCTTAGCCAGCTTCCTATATGGATTTCGTAGATATTTAGTGGCTTATCGAAGTTCTTATCCCTGTTTTTGATAAATTCTTCATCGGAGAAGTCGTAGGAGTCATCTGTTATGATACTTGCGAAGTCGCCTTCCTTGTCCATAGTACGGGCAAAGGGGTCGGTCTTTTCTACCCAATTTCCCTCATGGACTACTACATATTTGTAGTAATCTCCAGGATTCGCATAAAGTTTAATAAAAAAATAACCGTACTTGGTGTTTTTGGTCATCCTGGTATTTTCCCAAGAAGTGAAATCTCCCTTGATGTAGACTTCGTCCGCATTTGGGGCAAGGACCCTGAATACATACTTGCCAACAGTATCTTTGTGGGCTCCCCAAATATCAGCGCCCATAGACGAGTGGCCCGCGAGATAATTCTCTATATGATCATGGTTGGTTTCTGTTATATTAACTTTCATTTTCTTCCTCAATCAAATGTTTAATGTGTCTTTTGAGGATTTGAATTCCCTTTAGGTTCTTCGCTCCTCTTGGAATAATAATGTCTGCGTATTTCTTGCTTGGCTCGATATAGGTCTCATGCATTGGCTTAACCTGGCCGATGTATTGGGTAAGGACCGATTCTAGTGACCTGCCACGTTCCTTGGTATCTCTTAGTATTCTCCTTTGTAGCCTCACATCGCTATCGGCATCGACAAAGACCTTGGTGTCTGTGATAGACCTAATCCTTTCATCATATAGAACAAGGATTCCTTCAATTAGGATAATCCTTGTAGGCTTAACCTCTATAGTCTCCTTGCTTCTGGTGTGGATATTGTAATCATAGGTCGGCATGGCTATAGTCTTACCTTCGAGCAGTTTTAATAAGTCCTTATAAAATAAATCATTGTCGAAAGCACCTGGGTAGTCATAATTAAGCTTGGCTCTTTGCTCAAAGGATATGTCATCGTGGGCCTTGTAGTAATTGTCGTGACCTATTACAGTTAAGTCATCCTTAAAATAATTTGCAATCTCTCTTACAATCGAGCTTTTGCCAGAGGCCGAGCCCCCAGCAATTGCTACAATTTTTACATCTGTCATAGTTTAATCTCGTTTACGATATTTCCTTCTAGGTATTGATAAAGGTTGTCGAATACAATGTCAGCCCTAATTTCCATGGCTTCCTTGGTGTAGAAGGCAACGTGGTTGGTTAGTATTACATTTTTGGCATTTCTTAGTGGATAGTCTTCTGGAAGAGGTGGTTCCATGTCGAATACGTCTATACCTGCTCTTAGTTTGTCTTCATTGAGAAGCTTAGCTAGGTAGTCATTATCTACAACAGCTCCCCTAGCGCAGTTAATAAGAACAGCCCCTTCCTTCATTAGGTCGAGCTCTTCACTTCCTAAGAAGCCCTTAGTCTCCTTGTTGTTTGGTATATGAAGAGATACTATATCACTTTCCTTAAGGAGGGTAGGAAGGTCGACATATTCTACTCCCTTGGCCTTGATTTCTTCCTTTTCTGTTCTTGAGTAGGCGATTATCTTGCAACCAAATACACTCAAAAGATCAATTAGCTTAGATCCTATATTTCCTGTTCCTATTACACCGAAGGTCTTGCCCTTGATAAGTTCGCCTAGAAGATAGTTATTTTCTCCATTGAAGATATTTCCCCTATTCTCGTTAAACTTCCTCAAAACAGAGATAGTAAGACCTATTACAAGCTCTGCAACAGAATCATCTGAGTAGCCGCTAGCATTGAGGACCTTGATTCCCTTTTCCTTGCAAGCATCTAGGTCCACGTGGTCTACTCCAGTAAAGGCTACATCGATTAGGTCTAACTTTGTATTATTAATCACTTGGCTAGTTAGAGGCTTGTTGGTGATGATAGCTATATCAGTGTCCTTTAATCTTTCGATTTTTTCCTCATCACTACCTGCACTTTCTTCAAAATATTCAAACTCATGGCCTAAAGATTCAATTTTTTCTTTATGATTTTCAATAATTTGTCTATCAACTTCTAATGGATCAATTAGACTAATCTTCATTATATTCTCCTTTATTCAATATTAATATCGTTTACTTGCTATTATTATACTCTTCTTGCCCATATTTAAATAGAAAATTCATCTAGATTAATTATTAACTATACTTGCTTAGATAATGATAATGTGATAAATTATTAGTATGAAATAGAAAGGAATAGGTATGGCAGTTGGATTAGCTTTTACAGATGGTAAATGTTTAGAGGCTCTTCATTATTATTGCAATGTGTTTGGCCTAAAAGAACCAGAGAAAGTCATTAGATACAGTGATTTCGAGGAGTTCAATCACCCAAAGGAGATAAAAGATAGGATATATAATTCATATCTGGATATCTACGATAACAGAATCTACCTCTATGATGTGACTAATGACAAGTTGATTAATAGAGGAAACAATGTAAGGATTGTAATAGAGACGACTTCCGATAATCTCTACAGGGCTTACATGAACTTTAGAAAAGACTCCACAGTAACCATGGAGCCTCAAAAAGTGAACAAGAGAATATTTACAACTTTGATTGATAAATATGATATTTCATGGCAATTTATAGCAGAAATTACAGAATAGATCATTTCTTTGATTTATTCTTTTTCTTTTGCCTTAAATACCTAAAGAAAGTTTGGATTTCAAAGAGAGCCTCCTCCTCCATTAAGCCGAATTCCGCATCGACAAAGTGAAGCTGGCTCCTATCGCCGCAGACATTGGTATTGGAACCGCAGGCACCTCTCTTGTGATCTCTGATACCCACGACTAGCCTATCGATCCTTGAATTTATAATAGCTCCAGCACACATAGAGCAAGGCTCCATAGTTACATACATGGTGCACTCCTCTAGCCTGAAATCATCCATCCAGGAGCTCGCTTCCTTGATAGCCATAAGCTCGGCATGCTTTAGGGCGCTTTTCCCCTTGTAGGTTAGATTGTGGCCACGGCCTATGATTTTCCCATCGTAGACAACCACAGCTCCAACAGGAACTTCCTCAATAAAACGAGCGACCCTCGACTCATTGATAGCCTCAGCCATAAAGAAATAGTCCTCCTTGCTGAAGGTATTTTGAGGAATTTCTTCTATATCCACTTTATCTATATTATTTTCCATATTATTATCTTTACACATAATTTCCTTCTTTGATTTTTTTAGATATTTTAACTTATTTATTTACGTGTCGTCTTAGACTGTAGATCTATCGTCGCTTCGCTCTGTAGAGATGGAGTAACTTTGATTGAGTTTATCTCAAAGTATATGTCTTGTTGTATTTATATTGGTAAATGTGAGAGATTTCTCCACTCATTACATTCGGTCGAAATAAGGGAAAATTGTAGGAAAGCAAGCTTTCCTAGTCTTACCATAGTGTCGAGCGCAGTAGAGACATCTCTTATCATATACTATATTTTTATTAAAAATTTCATCATTCCGCCACCTCGAAAAAAGCCCGTCCGGCTCTGAGAGGACTATGTGAGAGGTCTACAGAACCTTGGGGAGTGTTTGGTTGGAGATTTTCTTATTTAGTTATTTACGTAGATAAGATGAACTTTAATATACACATGTCATCATAGACTGTAGATCTCTCAGTCGTGCCTCCTTCGACGGTAGTTTGCGGGCTTAGTTGCACTTCGCCTCGCAAATCCTCGATTAAGGAGTTTCATCAGTTCGCTATACTCACTGTGACAATTCCATTAGAGATGGCGGTAATTGTGAGAATTGCTATAATATTGGGTCTAAAAAAATTACACTTTTACTATTTCTAGTGAGATTTCTCCATTCACTTCGTTCAGTCGAAATAAGGGAAAATAGTTGGAAAGAGAGCTCTCCCACCCTTCCCTAGTGTCGAGCGTAGTCGAGACATCTCTAGGCTAATTCTCATCATTGATATAATCTTTTTTTCTCACAAAAAAAGCTGTTGTTATCAACAGCCGTAATTTGGTGTACCGAAGAGGATTCGAACCTCCGACACCCGCCTTAGGAGGGCGGTGCTCTATCCAGCTGAGCTACCAGTACAAATAAAGGACAAAAATCGTCCTCTATTATTATATTGTTTTTTATCTTGCAATCAATACTTGAATCAAGAAATTTATATTATTTTCTATATTTCTTTTGATTTTTGAAAATAAACTTGCTTCTTCAACGTCCTTTTTAGCTATAAGATCGATGGTATGGTCTTCGTTGCCGTAGGATACATCTACCTGGCCTAGGACTTCTCCTTCTTTGATTGGGGCCTTAATCTTATCCTTTAGGCTAATCTTAGTAGCTACTTTCTTGTCATCTTTGGATATGATACTTAGGTTTTCTTTTGGATATAATTCGATATAGCCTTGTTTGGCACTAATTTCATCTATGGTATCTAGGCTTTTGTTGGTATCTAAGACTTTTTCGCATGAGTAGTATCTGGATACATAATAAATAAGATCGCTCATTACGCTATCTCTGGTATCTTTTTGGTCTGCTCCCATTACTACACCTATAGTCCTAAACTCGTCGTTTCCATCGAGCTCTTTCATGTCAGTAGTTGTTACCAAGCAGTAGCCTGCCTGGTCTGTGGTTCCAGTCTTTAGACCGTCTACTCCCTTTATTTCTCCTCTTAGGGGAATGGTGGAGTTTTTCCTTATACCCTTGCCTGGGATGTTTACCTCATCCATGGTCGAATATCTTAGGATATCTGGGTATTTTTTTACTATCTCAGAAGATAGTTTGAAGAGGTCTCTGGCAGAAGATTTATTTTCCTTGCCGTCATCTGTACCAATTCCACTAGCATTGTAGTATTTTTGGCTAGTAAGTCCTAGATCTTTTGCCTTCTGGTTCATCATCTGGGCAAATTTATCCTCGCTTCCTGCGACAGTTTTGGCAAGAAGATGGGCACAGTCGTTTCCACTAACTGCTATAAGACCTTGGAGGAGCTCCTCTACCGAGTAGGATTCATTCTCCTTAAGTCCTAGGGCGGAGTACTCCCAGCTAGTAAGCTCTTCTGCCCTCTTATCTGCCTTGACACTGGTGTTTAGATCAATTTTTCCCGCATCCATTGCATCTCTTACTAGAAGAAAGGTCATAAGTTTGGTAAGAGAAGCCATAGGTAGGGCTTCGTCGGCATTTTTCTCATAGTAGATGTCGCCATTTTCTTGATTTCCTATAAGGTAGGCTGTAACATTGTCATCAAGTCCTACTACCCTACCTTCACCTGCCGCAAGGGAAGTCGTCCCAGTAAGTATCAGGATTAAGGAAAGGATAAAGGCTGTTATATTTTTCTTAATTTTCATAGTCTACCTCAAAAATGATTCGAGCTTTCTATAGTTCTTACGCAAAAGCTCAAGGGCCTTGACATCGGCCTTCTTGTTATATTCAAAACCTAAGTTCTCTGCCTCAGCCATGCCAACCTTTCTAAATAAGCCACAAGCCTTAAAGAGGCAATCGTAAATATCTAAAAGCTCGTTTGTATTATAGGATAATTCCAAATCTTCCCTATATTCCTTACTTAGGGAGTTGATAAGGCTTGATCCATCCTTACCCATATCTCTTAGACCATAGAACTTATCTATAATATGGAAGTTAAGCATTTTGATTAGCTCGTAACGCAAATCATCCATCTTGATGGAAGCTGCTATAGGGTCTTTCTGGTTAATATATAGAGAAACTTCGATAGCATTGGCGAAGAAATTGTCCACACAGGACTTAAATTCGTATTCCTTGGCCATGTCGTATTTGAAGTCCCTATTTGGAGAAAGTTTCTTCTCACCAGCTCTATTGTAAATAAATTCGATATCGCTTGGAAGCTTCTTTATGAAGTCTTCTGCCAAGTCTTTTGCTATAATTGATTCAGAAATCTTTATATTATCTTCCTTGTACACGTCTATTATAGTGTAATTTTGCTTGTTCTTGTCGACCTCGAAGCTATCCTTTCTCCTATTGATAAGGATTATATCATCGAAGAGATATCTTATATCATCTTCAAGCTTACCTATAATAACTTCGTCGACAACAGTGTATAAATCAATGAATTCGTCATTGGTATTTAATTTGATGTAAAATATAGAAACTATGGAATCTTTGTCCTTGGCATAGTCTACAAATCTATTCTTAATTTCACTTTTCATCTATAACCCAGCTTTCTATAAAATTCTTCAAAAGTCTCGCTGTAAGTCCCCAGATGACAGGTTCTGTATCATAAAAGTACAAGTCACTATAGCCCCTCCATGCCCTGTATTCCTGGCCGTTGGGGATCTTGTCGAAGGGGAAGTCTTTCGGATAGTCTACCTTGTAGGGTGACCTATATCTGATTGGTGGATTATCCTTTAGATAGTCTATATCAACAGCGAAAACTGACTCTACTTCTTCATTATACTTTATATCTTCAAAATTTTTCTTAATTCTACCATAAAAACTCTTCACATACCTGTAAGAAGAATTAAGACTCATAGAAGAATATCCCATATATTCGATATCGCTATAATCTAGACAAAGTTCCTCCATAGTCTCCCTGAGAGCTGCTTCCTTAAAGCTCTCTCCTTTTTCGACTCTTCCCCCAGGGAAGGATACCTCGCCAGGCTGGCTGATATGGGCGCTTCTTACCTCCAAGAGAATATGGTCCTTGCCATCAATCTCAATTATCGGGATAAAAACCGCGAAATTTCTCAATTTATTATAAAAATCGTCATCAACTAATAATTTTTTCATAATATCTCCTATAATAAATGATATTAAATTAGGGAATCAAAGTCAAATATATAATAATAAATTTGTATTTGGGTATAATAGTAGGGCAAGTAATTTTAGGAGGAATAATGTTAAAAGAATTTAAAGAATTTATAGCACGTGGCAATGTAATTGATATGGCTATTGGTATAATCATGGGATCTGCCTTCACAGCGATTGTAAAAAGCTTGGTAGATGATATCCTAATGCCAATCATATCAGGACTTACTGCCGGAATCAACTACGAAGATATAGTAGTTAATATTGCAGGAGCAAGCCTAAAGGTAGGTAACTTCATCAACGCTGTCATATCATTTCTAATTATCGCCTTTGTAATGTTTATGATAGTTAAGGCACTAAACGCAAGACACAAAGATGATGAAGAGGAAGAAGTAACAACAAAAGATTGTCCATACTGCAAAAGCGAAATACCCGTAGAAGCAACAAGATGCCCACACTGTACATCTAAACTTGCTGAATACAAAAACGCAAACGAATAAGAAAAAACAAAGCCGCTTATGCGGCTTTTTGCTTGGGGAAATTTATGCTTTGTTAGATACGTAGTTTATAAATAAGGAGATTTTTAAAACTTACATGTCATCTTTGAATATAAGTCTATCCAGTGCTCTGCACCCTTATATCGAGCGTAAGTCGAGATATCTCCATGAATTTCATAGATTAAATTATCTCTATTATTTACATGTCATCATAGACTGTAGATCTCTCTTCGCTCATTTCATTCGCTCTGTCGACGGTAGTTTGCGGATTCAGAGGCAAGCCCGTCCGGCTCTAGGAGTACTTCATCTCGCAAAACCTCGATTAAGGAGTTTCATCAGTTCGCTATGCTCACTGTGACAATTCCATTAGAGATGGTGGTTAATAGAAATCTATACTTTAATTTAGATTATATAATTAACTGCTCATTAAAAGTAACACGTGAGGTTTCTCCACGTTGGTCGAAGCAAGGGAAGTGCGTTGGTCAAGATAAGGTTGCCCTCCTGGTGGGCCACTGTTTGTCTGAAAGACAGACATTGTAGTGACTTTTGTTCCTTGGGAACAAAAGTAAAAAGAACGCCGAATGGCGTTCTAATAATTTTAATGAGACCTCTCCGCTGCGGTCGAGGTAAGGGAAAATGAGAGAAAACTTCGTTTTCTTTCTCCTTCCTAGTGTCGAGCGTAGTCGAGGCATCTCCTTTTTATCTCTTCTTTTCTTTGACATAGTCACAGGAGGAGCATTTTATTTCGTCTGTGGACCTGTTTTTCTTGTGGATTAGGAGAGAGCCACATTTTGGGCATTTTTCTCCTGTTGGTGGGTCCCATAGGGCGAAGTCGCATTTTGGGTAATTGTCACAGCCGTAGAATCTCTTGCCTCTTTTGCTGACTTTTTCTATTATTGTTCCGTCTTCACATTCTGGGCATTTGACTCCGGTTGATTTTACAATAGATTTGGTAAAGTTACAGTCTGGAAAGCCGGTGCATCCTATGAATTTCCCGTTTCTTCCGTGTTTGATGGCAAGAGGCTTTCCGCATTTTGGGCATTTTTCTTCTAAGATTTCATCTCTTACCTTGTAGTCCTTGCCGTCCTTTTTGACACCCTTCATGTCTTTTTCGAAGTCCTTGTAGAAGGATTTTAATGTTTCTTTCCAGAATCTATCTCCTTCTGCGATATTATCCAAGGCATCTTCCATTTCCCTGGTGAACTCTACGTTTATTACATCGTCAAAGTTTTCTTGGAGGAAGGTATTTACGGTTTTTCCTAGATCTGTTGGGAAGATTGATCTTCCTTCAAGTTCTACGTAGTTTCTTGAGATGATTTGGTTGATGGTAGCAGAATAGGTTGAAGGTCTACCTATGCCGAATTCTTCTAGGGTCTTTACAAGACTTGCCTCAGTATATCTTGCTGGAGGCTTAGTGAAGTGTTGGTCCTTATCGATTGACTCAGCACTTATCACATCTCCTTCCTTAAGCTCTGGTAGGATATTTTCGTTTTCTTTATTTGCTCCCAATTTATTGAAACCTTCAAATAGGGTGATTTTCCCGTTTGTCTTAAAGATTAGGGAATTGTTGTCGAATAGGACTTGGGTTGATAGGAATTCGTAATCTGTCATCTGGCTTGCTACGACTCTTTCCCAAATCATCTTGTAGAGCTTATATTGTTGGTCTGTTAGGTATTCCTTAATCTCTAGAGGATTTCTCCTAATAGAGGTTGGTCTGATGGCCTCGTGGGCGTCTTGGCTGCCCTTTTTCTTGCCCCCATAGGTGTTTCCCTTGCCAGCATATTCCGGACCGTATTTTTCCTTGATATATGAGAGGGCTTCGCCTACAATCTCCTTTGAGATCCTGTTAGCGTCAGTTCTCATATAGGTAATAAGACCCACGCTTCCATCTCCTACATCTATACCTTCAAAGAGCTGTTGGGCTAGCTGCATGGTATATCTTGTAGAAAATCCTAATCTGTTGGAGGCATCTTGTTGGAGGGTTGAGGTTGTGTAAGGCTTTTGAGGCTTTCTTCTCTTTTTAGTCTTGGTGATTTTTACAACTTCAAACTTATCCTTATCGATTTTATTTAGGACCTTATCCGCTCCGTTTTCATTGCTTATTTTTATTTTCTTGTTGATTTGTCCATAGAATTCTGAGTCGAATTTCTCCCTACCTTCCTTGTGGTGGGCTGTTATAGTCCAGTATTCTTCTGGAACAAAATCGTCGATTTCCTTTTGCTTATCTACTATAAGCTTTAGGGCAACTGATTGGACACGACCTGCAGATAAACCTGCCTTGACCCTCTTCCAGAGGATTGGGCTTATCTCGTAACCTACAATCCTATCCATTACTCGCCTTGCCTGTTGAGCGTCAACTAGGTTCTGGTCGATTTTCCTTGGGTTTTTGATGGCGTTCTTGACATTTTCTTTGGTTATCTCGTGGAACTCTACCCTGTTTTTCGCTTCAGGGTCAAGGTCTAAGAGAAATTGTAAATGCCAGCTTATGGCCTCTCCTTCCCTATCCGGGTCTGTCGCAAGGTAGACATTTTCTGCCTTTTTCGCTTCTTTTTTTAGTTCATTTATAGTCTTTGCTCGTCCCCTAACCTTGATATATTCTGGTTCAAAGTTATTTTCTATATCCACTCCAAACTTGCTCTTTGGAAGATCACGGAGGTGGCCTACTGTTGCCATTACCTTGTAGTTTCTTCCGAGCATCTTTGAGATGGATCTGGCCTTGGTTGGAGACTCTACTATTACTAGGTTCTTAGCCAAATACTCACTCCTTTATACTAAATTCATTATTTCCTATATTTTCTATATAATCCTTAAGCTCAAGCGATGTAAGGAGAAAATTGATCACGTCAATCTCTTCATCTAGACCACTAGCTATAGTGTCAGCACTTGAGTTGGGGTAGTTTACAATGTATCTTACCACTTGGGCCTCTGTCTTATCAAGTTTTGAATAATCAAGACTCCTTCGACCCAGATCCAAATCTTTCATATAGTCGAGCTCTTCTATAATATCTTCTGGAGAAAGCACGAGCTTGGCCCCTTCTTGGATCATCTTGTTGGTACCTTTGGAATAGATAGAGTTGATATTTCCAGGCACGGCGAAGACTTCCTTACCTTGTTCTAGGGCACACCTTACAGTAATCATGGTCCCCGATTTTTCCTTGGCTTCAATCACGACCGTACCTAGGGAAATGCCTGATATTATCCTATTTCTCCTGGGGAAGTTAAAGGCAATAGGCTCCGTCCCTAGGGGAAATTCTGAAAGAATTAGTCCTGTATCTTCGATTCTCCTGTAGAGGTCCCTATTTTGTTTAGGATAAATCTTATCGATCCCACAACCTATAACTCCAATTGTCCTCTTGCCGACATCAAGTGTTGCCTTGTGGCAAGTCGCATCTATCCCATAGGCAAGGCCTGACACTGTTGTAATTCCAGCCATTGCTATACTTTCTGCCAAGTTCTTACATGCCCATCTCCCGTAGTCCGTACACTTCCTTGAACCTACGAAGGCTATGGAATTTTTGTCAGCCCCTTCGTCAAACTCTCCCTTGTAATACAAGACAGCTGGCTTATCTTCTATATATAAGAGGTTTTTAGGATAAGCTTCATCGAGCATGGTGACATATTTATAATCCTTCTCATAAAGCAAGTCCAGATATGACCTGAAGGCCTCAATACTTTCCTTATCAAAAATCTTCCCATAAATCTTATCTGTAAGGAAGTCATAATAGGCCCTATCCTTGTCGAAAAAGTCCTCAAAGCTCGTCTTTTCGTAGAGGTCTAGGATTGTCTGGTTGTTCAAATATATGTAGTTTAGGTATAAAATAATTTCGTTTTTAGTAAATTTAAAAGGCATTTTCTATATAATTAATCTCTCCCACATCCGATATAACTTCAGCTACATCAAATCTCATAAGCAAATCTGTCATATTATTTTCTATGAGGAAGGCCTGGCTTGCCTGGATAACTTTCCTTTGCTTACTAGGAGTAACTGCTTCGGCAGGACTTGCAAAGTTAGCATTCTTCCTAGTTTTAACTTCTACAAAAACAATCATATCGGAAAGCTTCGCCACTATATCTATCTCGCCGAAGGGCTTCCTGTAATTTCTAGCAAGGATCTCGTAGGACTTATCCTTTAGGTAGCCTTCGACGAGATTTTCCCCATAATCTCCAAATTCTTTCTTATAGGTCATAGATACTAAGCTGTCTTTCGTGGAACTTCCTCAAGAAAGTCTGCCTGTGGATAGGAGTTTCTCCGTACTTTTCTAGACCCTCGTAGTGCTTTTTCGTCCCATATCCCATATTAGTCTCGAAAGAATAGCCAGGATAGATTTTTGAGAAATTGATCATAATATCATCACGTCTGACCTTGGCAAGAATTGATGCACAAGAAATGACATATTCATTTAGGTCTCCCTTTACTATATTCATCTGAGGAATATCGGTATTTATCCTTTCTGCATCGATTAGGACGATTTCTGGGCGGATTTTAAGTTTGTTTAGGGCATCTTCCATGGCCTTATGGGTGGCGTTTTTGATATTAAGCTCATCAATCAAAGAAGGATTGGCATAGCCATAGGCAAAGTCTATGGCATCATCTAGGATCTTCTCCTTGAGACTTAGCATCTTCTTTCTAGTAAGCTTCTTCGAATCTGTAACCCCTCCTATATTAGAATCTCTTTTCATAATCACAGCACAAGTTACTACAGGACCTGCCAGAGGTCCCCTGCCCACTTCATCAATACCAGCTATAAGCTCGTAGTCTTCATGGACCTTTTTCTTTATAGCATCATCGTATGGTGAATATCTCATGCTTTTTCCAAAGTAATCTTGCCAAGCTTACCTGACCTAAAGTCATTTAGGATGATATTGGCAGTTCTAGCATAGTCAAAGTCTCCACCAGAAATTATAGCCCCACGCTTTTTGGCTATAGCCTCGTAGATTTCTAGGGCAGGAAGGGCAGGATCAACTTCGTATCTGTCGACCAAGGCTTCTGGATTGTTTTCCTTCATTTCCTCCAAGAATTTAAGGGTCAAGTCTTCTATATTTAGAACCTCATCTTTAATAGCATTGGTAAAGGAAAGGTGGAGGCCGATTTTTTCTTCAAACTTAGGCCACAAAATTCCAGGAGTATCGAGGAGCTGGATATTAGATCCAGTCTTGATCCATTGTTTGGTTTGGGTAATACCAGGACGGTTACCTACCTTGGCTCCCTTTTTCTTTGAAACCTTGTTGATAAAGGTGGACTTACCAGAATTTGGCACACCTACGATCATCATCCTAATCATGGGATTGTCTATATTCTTTTTCTCATTTTTCTCAAACTTATCCTTAAGGAGGGTCCTTGCTTCCTTATATATCTTATCCACAGGGACATTTTCCTTTGAATTCATCAAAAGCGCCGGGATTCCCTCATCCCTAAACTTCTTGACCCACTTCTTATTCTCCTCTGGATCTGAGAGGTCTGACTTATTCATTATTACCATCCTTGGCTTGTCAGCCACAATCTCATCTATCATAGGGTTTCTAGATGAAATCGGAATCCTCGAATCGATTATCTCCAAGATCACATCTACTAGCTTCAAATTATTTATAATAATCTCCTTGGTCTTTTTCATATGACCAGGAAACCAGTTAATATTCATCGTCATTATATCTCCTCCGTATTCTCTTCTATATATTATACATAAAATAGCCATACTTTTACAAGAAAAAAGACCTAGGCAACTTAAGCCCAGATCTATAGATTGAAATTCTTATTATTCGTAGGGATATTTTCTTCCGGAAATGCTAAGGTTAATACTACAAATAATATAAGAAAGAAGAGATTGAGAGCTAATTTTTTCTTAGAGATAATCTTTCCCTCAAAGTGAAGCTCATAGCTTATATTAAAGATAAGCAATAGGAAAAGTCCACAGGGATAAAGCCAGTGGTTCACATTTGTCCCCAAAAGTCCAAAGATTATAGGAATAAAATAGTTAATACCTTTCCTATACTTCTTAACTAAAGATTCTAAATTATTATCTCTCTTACTCATCCATTCTCTCCCAAAGACCTCAAATAAGCCCATTTGTTATAAGGGCAAAACATATAACTAGAAATGACCTCTTCCTTTGGTCAAAATCAATCGCTTTATTCTTTCTCCTTAAAAGAAAAGTCCCAAGCTCAACTAAGATAAAATATATAAGAGTCAAAAACACTAACCTAACAAATTTCATAAGCCCTCCTTCTATCTATTAAAATCCTACCCGAAATAGATAAATAATAAACGAAAATCTCCTCTAACTACCAGCATACTGATAATAAGACAAGGCCCTCTTCCAAGTATAGGAAGTTAGAGCAAACAATACTTTTGTATACAATGGAAAATATTGTATCCTTTGTCTAGAGATTTAAATATAGGATACTTAACTGATTATTTAATTCTCCGATATATTTTTTAGTCTTGAAGTTTGTTAATTACCCGATTTAAATAATATCTCATCCTTTATTACTAATACAATCATCTAATAATTATTAAAAGAATCGCTTGTTCTAACTTTTTTTAATAGATATCTAAAGCATATCACTCCCAAAATTATCCATACTGCATTAGAGATCAAATAATCTAATATAAGAGAGCTTTCTATATTCTGTCCCAAATACATCTGTCTCATAATTTTTATGCCTGCATTAAATGGGATTATGTTAAATAGCCTGCTTCTCACTCCGATCATATCTGATAAAAAAATCAGCACTGATTGTAAAATAAATACTAGGCTTCCTATTTCTTTTTCTATTAGAGATATGCCTCCTAATAATAGTCCAAGTCCGTACATTCCTATTAGAGCAGGGAAAGCTACTAGGTAAGATAAGAGTATGTATAATATATCTTTTGTATCTGCCTTTATAGATAGAATAAATATTAGGAAAATCACGAAAAAGCTTAAAAAGCTTATTATTAAATATGTAAGCATCTCAATAAAGAGTAATAGTTCTGCCGAATATTTGCTTTGCATTTTTAATTCAAGAGTTCCCGATACTGACTGTCCCCTAATATTAGCTGAGCTCCAGCCTAAGGCCGTTGTCGATATTTGCCAAAATATAAAGCCAATGAGTACTATCATTTTTCCTGAATTAATGTCTATTCCGTAAGAGTCAGCAAAGGCCGAGTCAAGACCTGTTATAAATATCGAAAATAATACAATGGCGAATATTAATATATCTGTAATGAAACTAACCTTATAACTTTTTATCTTTTTTATATCCAAACTAAGCTCAGTTTTGATTAAATTTATATAGTTCATACTTTCTCCTAAATAATTGAGTTAATTTCCCTAAACTTTTCTCTTATTTCCTCATTGGTCATTTGTGAAGAATATTGATATGTATTTTTCCCTTTCGATATAAATGTATAGTTATCTGCGATATCACTTATAAAATCAAGGTCATGGGTTGAGATTATAAATTTCCTATCTGTGTCTTTAGATACTTTTAGTATTATATTTTGTAAGTTGAGCTTGGCATCTATATCAAGACCATCAGAAGGCTCATCTAGAATAATTATTTTGCTATCTGAGCACAAGCAGCACAACAAAGAAGCTTTCTTCTTCTCACCAGTTGATAGGTCTCCTACATTTCTATTTCTAAATTCTTCCATAGATAGTAGATTGATATAAATTTCGTACAATTCCTCTACCTTTTTAGAATCCATTCCTTTCAAGGCTCCGAAATATCTAACATTGTCATAAACCGAATTTCTAAATCTAAGACCCCTATCTCCTGATTGTAGGAAGGATATATTATCCCTCGCCCAGATAGGATAGTCCTTAGCATCGGAAGATGTACTTATTTCTCCGCTTTCGAAATAATAAATTCCAGATATGATTTTAAGAATAGTAGTCTTACCTGCTCCATTTGGACCGATCAAGGCAAAAATATTATTATTATCGAAATTAATCGTCCATGTAAAATTATCTACCGCTAGTCTATTTTTATAATATCTACTTATATTGTTTAATGTGATTTCCATAAGATCTCCAATTTGAATATGTTTTAATCATTTAATGTATGGGAATGTATATGTTTAAAATATAACTTATAAAAATAATACGATATTATGATAAATATTTCAAAGGCATATGTGCCCTTGACAAGGTTTTATGCGATATAAGGCATAGATGACGAATAATTTTAAAACATTATTTTAATATATAAATTTATAGATAAAAACTAGGATTGTCTTAGTATTTACTCTATCCTAGTTTTAGCTTAATATATTTTCTATTTTTCTATTCATTAGAAGCTGTAAATCTTTATTCACTATATTTTCTAATAGAATTTTTGTCACTGTAAGTGATTTCTCATAATTATCATACAATCTATAAGATGCAAGAAACTTTGAAAAATATAGGTATAATAAAGCATCTATCGAAGAGTTTTCTATTGCATATCCTATCCCTTCATTTGTTATTTTAATGGCTTCTTCATAATTTTTATTTATTATATTCCAATTAGCCAGATTATTACAAGTAGCTATTTTTACTATCTTCTCTTTATCTTGATTTTTGCACTTGTTAAATATCTCTACCCTATCAATTCCCTTAAAATCTTGGGAAGTGGTTGCTATATTTAATAATATGCGGAGGTCTATGCCTTGAAGGTCTAGATTTTCGAAGTTTTTTCTTTTAATTTTATTTGAGGATAGATCCTCGTATATTTCACTTAATTCTTCGCTAGTTATCTCAAAGTTTAAATATCGTATAAATAGATCTAGGAGGTCTAGCTCATATTTTCTTGCTCTTAGTTCTCTGCTATCTTTTATTAAGTCTATTTTTTCTAAAAGTTCTATTCTTATATCCTTTGTTAGAAACTTTGCATTTATATCTAATGAGTTCTTTATTTCTTCCAGTATGCAAAAACTTCCATAAATATATTTTTTGTATAAGCTTAGGATATCCAGGTCATATATTTTGGATAGTTCTATCAGACTATCTACGGATGCGGATTCTATTTCACCTCTTTCAAGCCTACCTATACTTCTTTCACTTAAATTAATAATCTCTGCTACATCAGCCTGTCTTAGGCCCTGTCTCTTATACACATCTGACGCTGCCGACGAGCGATCTAGTGT